>Ga0228711_1001790_pt1 | contig 32221 bp, 14 predicted proteins | sample MedpolnodulmetaG_2_FD_177996 | JGI IMG/M metagenome (GOLD analysis project Ga0228711, IMG submission 177996) | Root nodule microbial communities from Medicago polymorpha collected in Santa Monica, California, United States - brown nodules | ecosystem: Host-associated > Plants > Roots > Nodule... | reverse complement strand
ATTAAAAAAAAAAAAAAAAAAATTCAGGGACTTTTTTCTACAATTTTTTTTACAGGAACTAAAATCAAAACGAGACATATTTACAGGGACGAAAACCATATTTTAACCTAATTAAATCATATGTCGTAGGAAATGTCATGAAGAATCTAGAAAAAAGCATCTAGAATATGACATCACGCTAGAAATAGGCAAGTATGTACTCGTTTGTAATCTATCCAATTTAGAGAGAAATGCAATCTATTCTTGCTTCAAGTCCTCACACTACTTGCTACTATTATGGTCTATTTTATGAGTCAGACTCATTCTTTTCAAAATCTATGGTTGCCATTTTCTTGCTTGTGGGATGGTATATGTTCTCATCTCAGATTCTCCAGTTCCAAAATCTAAAGGCTTGGTATCATTTAAAATACCCATCTCTACAATGAATCGTTCACTACTTTAAGATATTGTATTAGAGATATGGGTTTACAAAAATCACTCTACACTTAAAAGCACAGGAATACTATATTGTGATGTTGATCTTCATAAATATCGAAACCTAAACATTTAGTAAAATTTAAAAGTTCTCTGTTCAAAACATCAACTTTCTGATCTCTGAAACGCAAACAGTTTTCTCCTAAACTACAGCTCTCAAATAAATTATCATCCAATGCTAAACCTTAAAGAACAAACCAAAACTTACGAGACAAAATGACACTTTTCGAAATAGAACAAGCAAGCCTTATCCCGGGTCGTCTACATAGATCAAATTTGAGATAATATTATGGAGAGTTGTGGATTTAGTAAGCTACCTCAAACTCTCATAAAGTAATAGTCTCATTTGATTTTGAGATAATATTGTGGAGGGTTGTGGATTTAGTAAGCTCGCTGGGAGTAAATTTATATTTCAAGTTTAGTGGGTCAATTATATTTTATTTACTCAACTATGATATATGTTAATTGTGTGAAACCTAGAAAATCTCTAACAAAAGTTTAGTGATAAAATATATTGGGAACACCTAAGAGACTCTTATCAATGTATCATTTATATATTACAAAAGAGTTATATCAATAAAGTTGAAAATGAATTGACATAATTTATGCGTGACATCGATCACCAAATGATTATTTAGTCTCAAATATTGCCTATTAGAAAATTTATAAATTCAGAAAATTAAGTATTTTCCTACGCTTTGTCTATAAGATTCTTATGTATGATCTTATTTATATGCATTTGAAAATAACATATATAATCTGATTGTTTGACAGATAATTGAGTAATTCAAAACTTGAATTGCTAAAACACAACCATAAGGTATTTGCTCATATAATCTTATATATATATCAATTTTGAGTATTAGATAAATCATACACGATTAATTTTCATTCTCTTAAATTAAATATGACTATAAGAATCATTCATTTCAATAACAAAGACCACTAACTAACATACATGCCAACATCACATTTTGTCAACAAAAAAAAATGTAACCACCATCACATATTGTATAAGAATATAAGCTCCTCATTTTCATGTATTCAATATGACTTTGAAAATCATGCATGTCATTTGAAAATGAATATTATATATATTAGAAATATAAAGTAATGGTAAATTCTAAAACATATTACAATTATGGATCATGTATGTATTATTTATCAGGTAACTCATTTTCGTTTTTAGAATACTCACATACATTGTAACATTGTATTATTTTATAGACAAATTTTAAATTAAATTGAATTGAACTTTGAACATAATATTAAATTTTTGGGTTGTAAAAAACAAGGTAAATTTTTTTGTTGGTCTCTCATTTATCTAGTATTTCTTCGTCTTCTTTTTCCTCTTCTACTTCTTTTATTTTCTTTCTTCTTTTTGCAAGTATACAAAGAATAAAAGACATTTATGCGAACACACGGATACCTTCCAAGTGCTAAAACAACAATTATTTTTAAAAAAAAAAAGAGTATTGAAACAAATTAAAAATTGTTATCTCTTTAACTATTAACATATATCATTATAAAATATCTAGTTTCCTCATTATTTTATATACTATGCATCTACTATCTATATAATAAAATTAATTACCTATATATTTACATTACTATCCTAGATTCAAAGAAATAAAATAAGTTTTATTAACGGTAAATATGAAATTAACCACATAACATCAAATTTGAGCCCTCCCCAAAAATCCTTAACGAAACCAAGATTAATGCCATCAAGACCTGGAGTTTTGTAACTATCACAATTCCAAATAACCCTCCTTACCTCATCTTCGGTAAAAGACATATGGCGGCTGCCACCCACCAAATTAAGAGTCTTGAACGAAAAAAATTTCATACCAGGTCTAATCAACATAACAAATTTGAAGTGATTCTCAAAATGATTAAAAGTCGCTTCTCTTACATTATTAACACCTTCAATCCTCTCACCACTAACCTCAAAATGCATTATAGCAATTTTTTCGTGTTCAACTAGACATCACACCATGAAAAAATTTTGAGTTAACATCTCCCCATTTTATCCAAAGTATACACGGCTTTTGCCATTGCATACTACACTGAATCTTGAAAAGGGACAAAATCAAAAAAAGATGTGGAATGCAATTCCTCTTGTTTAAAATTATCCAAACCCACCTCCTCCCTCTTTGTACCCAACTGAAGATTCTTAGCCTATGTTATTTTGCCATCAATATTAGAGCTATGTATTGAAAGTCATTCATGCAAACTGCTCTTGATCATCTTCATTATCCTTTAACACAAACCCTCCTCATCCATCAACCTCAAAAGATGTCAACTTGTTTCTAACAAATTCCTTATAATCCGGAAAATCCTTCCAACATTTCAACGTACAAAATGTCCCAAGGCCAAAGTTCTCATCAACAACAACAACAACCATAATTTTATTCCTTCTATTAAACAAACTTAATACTTTATATATTTTGAAAAAAAAATTTAATTAAATGTATCCCTTTTTATTAAAATTGCATATTAAATATCTTTTTTATTAATAATTTCTAAATTCGATGATAATTTTTTTTATAACAAAAACCATATGAAAATGATGGTAGTGGTCATGTCAGAAATCCAATGTCCCGTTTATATCTATTAAAATCTTATATATATATATATATATATATATATATATATATATATATATATATATATTAACAGAGATTATTATAAATTTTTTCAGAAAAACCATTTCAATATGTTGATAGTGGTCATCTCAAAAGTCCACTATCCCATTATATCCATTAAACTCTGGTATATATATTAACAAAGAATGTTACTTTATACAATCGAGAATACGAACATTAACAATCTGGTATATATTTTAACAAAGATTATTACTTTATACATTCGAAAATACGAACATTAATAATTAAATACACAAAAATAACCTTATAAAAAGGCATGATCAGATAAGGGGATAAAAGGTTAAGAAAAGCATAACCCAAAGTTATATTACCTTGCAAGAAGTCATGCAAATAATTTGAGAAATAGAAATAACAAGCAATATAATATCCCTTGAAATTGATAGATAGTATAATAATACTCATGACCACCATCGGCAAACACAGAAAATCGAACGTTGCTTTTTGATTAACATTAATTGCTTGTAGCAACGAGTTCAAGTTAAACCTTAAAAAACTAATCTCACAGATATATGAGTGAAAACACAAGAATATATCAAGAAAAGAGTAAAGATTCGTATATTCTTACCCATACCACCACCTTTTTGGTATATTCTTGATGACGGACATATTTTTTTGTTTTGATTGAATTTGGCTTTATACAATGATTGATGTATATTTATGAATATATAATAAAACATTTCTTTATTGGTTTTAAAAGACGATTAGTTTGAATGTAACTGTGTAGTACGATTCCAATTATTTTATTTTAATTTTGGTCTGCCAAATTGTAAAGTTATACAAATTACTTTTGTTATGTTTGAAAATTCAGTTAAGACATCCAAAAATATTTACCGAAAATTTATAGATATACCTTTACTGTATTTAATTCAAAAGTCTTGTATAATAAAATTAAATAAGGAAAATGTTATTTCTCTAGAAATATAGCATCAAGAATTTTCCAAAACACAGCTGGTAAGTTTTAACTGTATGATTTACTTGTTCACTTCCTATTTTTCAGACACACCTCCTTTAATTGTGGCAAATAGTGCATTGTGATTGGCTGCTCTTTATTGTTGAAGAATTCTTGATGTTATTTTTCTAGAGATATAACATTGCTCATAAAATAAATATATCTTGTCTTGTAATTGATTATGATATATTATGTTCATTTTGAATTAAAACAAAACAATCATGTTCGCCTCAACAACAAAACAACCGTCACGTTATATGCATTCATTGGCATTAAGTTTAAATCAATTTTATTGATTGAGTTTTAATGTCTTTTATACAAACTTTTGATTCTGAATTAAAAGATTTGAATCAATTTTATTGATTTATTATTTAAAAGTGATTGTGAATCAATATGACTTTTACAACTCGAGAGTTTACCTCAACTCGTTTTAGCTATGTAAACTAGATTCGTAAACTCAACTTGTAAACTCGTAAAATTAAATTATATAAAATTTATTATATACATGACTTTTTTTTTTGAAGGGATATACGTGACATATGTAAACTAATATAATATTGCAAATAGGTCAATAATGTAAAATATGACTTAATTATAAAGACAAAGTGTACATATCCACCATAATAAAAGACTTGTGTTCATCTTAGTATAAAAATAAAAATTTAACTTTTCAATGTTAGAACCAAATACATGGCTTGAAAAACATTGAGTTTTGATGGAAAATGGACCAAAAAAAAATGCCCAAAATAAAAAAAAAATGTGTTTTTTCAAACGTAAACTTAATCGAAATTACCCAAGTTTACTAAGTTTAACACGTGTTAACTCGGTCAAACTCATCAAACATTTCGATTACAACAAAAACCGAGTTTACCTTCGAGTTAACACGTTTTTGGCAACTAAAAACGTAAACTAGGAGAGTTTACGAGTTAACACTCGATTTGTGGAAACAGTAAATACAACTTAGTTATACATTTGTAAACTTCTTATCTCCTAAACTAATTGTCCCATTATATATTTTTTCATATGTTCATATTCTCTCTCGTGTCATTTTTCTTCTTCTCCATGTTCTTTAATGTAACGTATAAAGTAAGTATGAATAATTTTTGTTAACCAATAAGTAGAAATTGAATGGGAATACATAGGATAGCTGCCAAAAAAGTGGTTTGAGTAATGTTAGGTCACACTCTTTTAACACTCTTCAATAATAATTAAACATGTCATCAACCCATTTAGGTTAGTGTGGTGATATTTACCTAGGACCCGAGAGTGTGTGATATTACTCAAGTGGTTTTTTGGTAAGTATGCGGAGATTCAAGAAAAATCAAAATTTTGAATCAGTTCGATTCTAATGTCAAATATCGCTGCCGAATTCTATTAAAAACCCGAAAATCCAAGGTACCATGAAATGTCTATCATTTCACAATTCTATTGCAGAAAAAAATTAAAAATCAACTGAATTTATAATTATTTTCCTATTAGAAAAATATTAATCTAAAAGATGCGTCATATGGAACATATGAAAATGCTAGATCAACTTGTGCTACTCTGCATTGATTTGTTTAGTTGTTGTGTTATTTACCTGATTGTATTTGGGTTAATTTTTATGACGCTCAGCCTTATATTATCTTCTACACAGTGTTGTTACAAGCGTTATTGTCATTAATTTGTGATCGATCGACTCGTAATACAAATACATGTTTATTTGTTAAGACATGGTAGATATATAAGATGTCACGGTGAGATTAGCTCAGTTGGTAGGGACATTGCATAATTTATGTAGGGGTTGGGGTTCGAACCCCGGACACTCCACTGCTCCACATTTAATTGTGTGAGTTCTAACCATTAGACTACTAAATCAAAAAAAAAATTATATATATATATATATAAAAAAAAAATATTAGGATATATGATATGGGCAGAATAGACATGATAATAAATTGCACATTGGCTTAATTGTACTTTTCGTTTTACATGTATTAAATCAACTCTAAACTAGTTCAACCAACCGCTAGTTTTATCAAATATTGAAAATCAATTAATTTATTAACTAAAGCTATAAGTTGGGTTATAAGTTATTCTCTATGAACTTATTTGTTATATGTTTGGATGTAAGTTATCCTCTATTCTTTTCACCAAACAAAGCCTTACTTTTAATCATTCCTTAATTTTCATGAGGGAGTGGCCTTGAAAAGTCAATTTAAAAAGGTAGTGTTAATTAATGCAAGTAGTGTATATGTGTGTGTGTGTGTGTATATATATATATGTCATAGTCACTACCTTCTCTTGCAGTTCAGCCAGCAAGATACTAGTTTAATGACTATAAATATTCTCTAATCTTCCTTTTCATCATAAAATTATCAGAAACATCAATATCTCAATCCCAATTATCATAAACAGTAAATAGTGAGAGAAACTTAAATATAATGTTTCTTTTGGTACTCCTAAGGCTTTACCATGTGATTGTTAAATCATGTTATGAAGCTGCAAAGAAATTGAAAAGTCACAGCTTTAATTTTATCGATCTATCATCTAAACAACTTCATCAACCTTCAACTTTCCCTAGTATTTTGAATTGTGATTTAAAGGGGAGAGAATCACAAACACTTGTTTGTGACATTCATGATGTCCTATTAAGGAACCATTCCTTCTTTCCTTATTTCATGCTAGTTGCCTTTGAAGGTGGTAGCATTTTAAGAGCTTTCCTCTTACTTTGTTCATGTCCTATATTATGCTTTTTGAGCTATGAACTTAAGCTTAAAGTCATGATCTTCATCACTTTTTGTGGACTTAAAATAAAGGACATGGAAATGATCGCAAGGGTAGTTTTACCAAAGTTTTACATGGAGAACCTTAACCTTAAGGCTTATGAGGTTTTGGTTTCTGTAGGGTCCAGAGTTTTCTTCACTTGTGTGCCTAGAGTTATGGTGGAAGGGTTTCTTAAGGAATATTTGGATGGTGATGATGTTGTTGCTACAGAGTTACACACTGTTGGATGCTACTTCACTGGTTTGATTTCTAGGCATGGTTTGGTTGATAAGGATAGTGCTCTCATGGATTATTTTGGATATAGAAGACCTGATTTAGGAATTGGAAGCACATGTGTCAATGATCATCATTTTATCTCTTATTGTAAGGTATATGTGAAGTTAGTTACTCTTTTTGCTATATTATATTCTTGGTAGTAATTAACTATAAGGTTTTTTTGGTAGAATAGTTAGCCATAAATTTTTTAAAGGTGTCTTTGGATAGAGGAAAATGAAAGGAAGTTAGGATTAATTGTATACATTCTCTAGGTAGTAAGTTTTTATTTTTCTTGATAGGTCTAGGTAAGTTCTTAAACATAATAATGTTTTGATTGATCCCTATAAACATTTGCTTTGAGCCAGAAAATGTTCTTATGCATATCATGATGACTCATGGAACATAAACATAAGTTTGATATTGTTTGACTATTCTGTTAAAACATTTCATTCATACCCCTTCATCTGATTCTCTTACCCCCACAAGCCCAAGCGATTTCCCATTTTACCCTTAACCACCTGCAACTGTAAGTTATTACACTTTTTTCATTTACCTAGTTTCACTTGTATTGACAAGTTTAGTGGATTTTTAAAAACTAACGATTTTTATTCGTAACAAAAAAAAATCGAAATTAGCCTTGTGTACCGACAAACTTGAATTTGAATTGTAAGAACATAAATATGTTCCGTGTTTTCCTTAAACAATTCATTGGATATGCATTGTTGATGTAAAACAATTTGACATTGACATTTCATCAAAATCCACTATTTTCCTTCATGAAAATCAAAATCTACTATTTTGTCATATCACCTCACTCGTGTATGGGTAGTTAGAATTTAATAATGGGACATAAAAGTATTGTGATCTTTCATTGATGATGCATGTCTATTAAACTCTCCTTAATACCGGTTGTTCTTGAAATCATTGAAAATTCATTATTTATTTTCAAAATCAGTTGTTTTGAAGACAAATTCGAAAAACTAAGAGAATTATTTTTTATGAAAAGTGATCTAGGAGAAATAGGGAATTTGTCAAAATATACGTACAAAGGACTAAATGTGGGGGTATTAAATTAACTTTACTATGTTATAGTTTTCTTTATTATTTTTAAACCCACAAGTATAAGGCCCAGATGATGCAAGCAAAAATAAAAAAAATTAAATACTTTTTTTTTGTCAAAAAAAAATTAAAATGTGGTGATAACCCACAGCTGTACATTTTCATTTATTTTTAGCATATGATTATAATTCGTACACAACATAACAACCTTATCTAACTAACTACATTATTACAATGAAGTGTACACCTTTAATTTCATTTTCCATATTAATTATTCCATCTTAATTCCCATCTAACTCCATCAATATATGATAATGATAGGAAGCTTATGTGGTGAGCAATGAAATATGTCCAAGTTCAATCATGCCAAGGGAAAAGTATCCAAAGCCATTAATATTTCATGATGGAAGACTAGCATTTTTCCCTACACCTTCTTCAACTCTCTACATGTTCATGTGGCTTCCAATTGCAATTCCATTATCAATTTATAGATTATTTCTTGGGACAATCGTTTATTACAAATGGGGACTTGCATTAGTAGCATATAGTGGTATAACTATAAATATCAAAGGCTATAGTATTAGTAACCCTAAAAAAAATTCAATAACAAATAAAGGTGTACTTTATGTTTGTACGCATAGGACATTATTAGATCCTGTTTTTCTTAGCATGAGTTTGAGAAAACCTTTGACTACGGTAACTTATAGCTTAAGCAAAGTGTCGGAGATTATGTCTCCTATAAAGACAATGAGTTTAACAAGGGACAAAGAACAAGATAGGGAAACAATGCAAAGGTTGCTAAGTGAAGGTGATTTAGTTGTGTGTCCTGAAGGAACAACTTGTAGGGAACCTTATTTATTAAGGTTTAGTTCACTTTTTGCTGAACTTGCTGATGAGATTGTTCCTGTGGCTATGAATGCTAATGTGGGTTTGTTTTATGGTACAACAGCTAGTGGATTAAAATGTTTGGACTCTTTTCTATTTTTGATGAATCCATGGCCTAGTTATAATATTGAAGTACTTGAAAAGGTTCCAAAAGAACTCACTTGTGCTGGTGGAAAGTCTCCTTTTGAAGTGGCTAATTATATACAAAAAGAGTTGGGTGATGCTTTGGGATTTGAGTGTACCAATATTACAAGGAGGGATAAATATATGATGTTAGCTGGGAATGAAGGTGTTGTTCAAAAAAAGAAGTGAAAATTATGGTGTTTGAAGTTTCACATTCAAGGAATACATGCATAACTCTTTTCCACTAAATGAATGAAAGAAAATGAGTGTGGCTATGTTTTTTTTAGGTAAAGAGTGTGGCTATGTATATACATGTAAAAAAGAATGTATAAAATTATTATATTTGAACCTCAAAATGATTATTTCATACATGCTTCTATCGCACTCAATTATGAAATATTAAAGTGTATATTGCAATAGGTAATTTATCTTCTTTGGTTAGAAAAAAAATGCTAACAAGTGTCCTTTCTTAAGGCATTGTTTAAGCAACTAAATGTAGTAATTTTTACAAAAAATAAAATAAAATAATTAGTGTAAAGAATGTTGTACAAAAGAATCCAAATATTGTTGGATGAATGTATACGATTGATGTTTATTACATTTTATTTTGGGTAATGGTATCAAATTTGAAAGTTCAATTGGATGCATTGTCAATATCATAGTGTTATTACTCAATAATGTAAATCATACTATCATTAAAATGTTATGACGTTTGAGCTACCACAAGTATACGCCAAACGTATTCAATTAGTGACTCTCACTACCACAAAATACTAGTATGTTAGTTAAAGCGGTGGTGGTTCAAACTATCTGTCTTACGAGGGTTGACCACTCATTGTAATGTTGTGGGGTTGGTTGTGACATCCTCCAACACTCTAAAATATTACTCCCTCCCTACGATCACTATTATAAACAAAAATTAATTTTTTGACTTCATTCAATAAATAATGTATGTTGTCTGTATATAAACTACATACATCATTTATTGAATCAATTTAAAAAGTAAACTTTTGTTTATAATAATAACAGAAAGGAGCATTGCAAAGATATTTACTAAATAATATAGTAAATTCCTCTAGTGAAAATATTTGATTTTTAGGTTGCTTTTGATTTGCAACATTATGTATGGGATATAACTGTACAAGATAGAACAGTACAGCATAAGACAGAATAACAAATGACAAATATTTATGGTATTAAATAATTTTTGGTTTTATACGATTTTTGGTGGACGAAAAACTATTTTTGTATTTTAGATAACTTGTTTGTCGGGCAAAAAGTTGTGATGTGATTTTTGTGAGGGACAAAAGATTTTTGTCATGTCCATTGCCCCTAGTTTGTCCTGTTTCAGAAACAATTTTACAAATCAAACATTGTACAACTGAAATTGTTCTATCATATCTTTCATTTTTAGCAGATCAAACACACTCTTAAAATCTTGAACAATAACACGGTAGGCATAAGACATTACCAACACATTGACACTCATAACACGTTTTTAAAATTTGAAGTTTAAATTATTAAACCCAAAATGAATGATTTCCTCAAACACGTGGAATCACAAACCATGTTAAAGTATTAAATTCGTGGAAATAAACATACTAAAAATAACTTTTGTTGTTGCAATAAAAAAAATAAAAACCGTAACAAATAAGAACGAGCTATGTACACCTTATCATGGGAGACTTGTTTTTGTGTGTTTTAATATAAAACTCTTTTAGTCTTTTCGAAAAGAAAAAAATAAGAACAAAGGTACAAAATACCGAAAGATAAATATTAAATATGCGAGCCAATCAAACAATTCGTAAGTATAACTCGGTTGATAGGAGATTATGTATTGTTATATGTAGAGGTTAAGGTTTGAACTTCAAACACCCTATTTATTTACTATAAAAAAGTGAATTTTAACCATTCGATTGTTTGAATAAAAAAAATGCAAACCAATGAAACAACTACTCTTCATCACCTATACACCAAATAAAAAAACTCTTCACATGTTTGTTGTGTCTGAGCCATCAAGTTTTCAAAACATCAATTACAAAATATACTCACAACTACTCTTCACCTATACACCAAAAAAAAAAAAACTCTTCACATGTTTGTTGTGTCTTTGTGCCATCAGAAGTGCAGAAATATAAGTTGATGAAAGGGGAGTAAACAAGTTATACAAAGGATAATAACAAGTAATACAAACACACACATATCATTCAAAAATAAACACGACGACACTTACTCATGTTTTTTTCGTGCTAAATTACATTAGGGGTCCTTTAAATTATTTAAATATAACAAATTGATCATTTAAGTTTCTTCGTACCGCTTAGATCATTTTAGTTAATTAATTGTAATAAGTTGATCCTTTAAAAAATTTTCGCACCAATTAGGTCATTTAAATAACATAAAGGACTTAAGTGGTACGAAAAAACTTAAAAGACCAAGATGTTATAATTAGATAACTTAAAGGACATCGAGTATAATTTAGCCTTTTTTTCACAAGTCATATGTTCACTTTTGCATTAACCTATAACACTTTCACATAATGCAAATTTTTTCAAGACTCATTCATGAACACATTCTTAGAAAGTAAGGTCATCTTAACTTTGTCAAACATTTTCTTTTTTTCTTTTCAAAGATATCTTATGATTTTACTTGTTAGCGAAGAGATAAGAGACTTTTGAAGTCAACAATCATATGCATTTTTCTAAAACAATTGAAATACAAAGTAATTGTTTTCATTATTTCCAAAACAAGTATTATCTTAAGTAACTATTTCATCTTTTTGTTGCTGTGGATGGCTTAAAACTAATAAACTTGAGGCGTGTAATCGCTGAACTAAGGAATTATCTATAAGATTGTGCAACTCCCCCCAAAATACAATAATTTCTTCTCAGTGATAATCGAACTGAGGCTATCAAGATACGAGAAAAGACAACAAGATATAACCCAAAAACTTATTGTAATTCAAAGATGAAGTTTGTGTTAATACCCTATAAGAACATGAGAAATTCTCTCAGAAACACTAACTAAGAAATATAATGTAATTTTGTTTTAATTAAGAAAACGATTGTGTTGAGATAGTGAAGATGGTCACATACTATATTTCTCTATTTATTAAAACTAGACTCTAACATGTACGATGCACGAGTTTTGTAGAATTTTGTATATAAGTATTAAATTGACTATATTGTTACTTGCATAAATACATTCAATACTATGCTATGAAACGACTGCAAAAAGCAACAAAAAATTATGCAAAAATTACACGAATTCAAGCTTAAGTTTATTTTCTTCCAAATAATATCATCAGGTAGTGTTCCCGAATTCCTTCTTTCTCAGCATTCATATTCTATCATTCATGTTAAAAGAAAAACTAAAATAAGCAAATTGAAAATTGTAAACATGTTTCAAAAGTCAAAGTGAGAATAATGTTATAATCTAGTTAATTAGTGATTTTTGCAAATAAAAAGTAGGGGTGTGCATTGTCAGATATTTTGACCGACCAAACCATATCCATATATAAACCACTTATATGGTTTTGGATTCCTAACCATGACCATATTTTATTGTAAACCAGTTATGTAACCGATTATGAATATGGTTATGGATATATAACCGGTTAGTTTTACAAAACTGGATTATAAACGGATATGATTTGGTTTAAAAAAATATCCGGATTATTTTAATATCCGAATTAAAAACCAGTTATTTCTCTTTCAAAATTGATTGTTAAAACCAAATTTTATAAACAAAAATCAAAATTTGAAACAACTTATTCAAAAACGCTTATCTTATACAAAATAACTTATTACAATCTCTTTTTAAAAAACAACTTATTCAAAACAACTTATTTATGCAAAACGGCTTATTCGGATCTCTTTTTTCAAAAACAACTTATTCAAAACAGCTTATTTATGCAAAACGACTTATTAGGATCTCTTTTTTCAAAATAACTTATTCAAAACAGCTTATTTATGCAAAACAGCTTATTAGGATCACTTTTTTCAAAACAACTTATTCAAAACAGCTTATTTATGCAAAACAGCTTATTAGGATCTCTTTTTTCAAAATAACTTATTCAAAACACCTTATTAGGATCTCTTTTTAAAAAACAACTTATTCAAAACAGCTTATTTATGCAAAACAACTTATCAAGATCTCTTTTTTCAAAACAACTTATTTATGAAAAACGGCTTATAAGGATCTCTTTTTTCAAAATAACTTATTCAAAATAGCTTATTTATGCAAAACAGCTTATTAAGATCTCTTTTTTCAAAACAACTTATTCAAAACAGCTTATTTATGCAAAACAACTTATTAGGATCACTTTTTTCAAAACAACTTATTCAAAACAGCTTATTTATGCAAAACAACATATTAGGATCTCTTTTTTCAAAATAACTTATTCAAAACAGCTTATTAGGATCTCTTTTTAAAAAACAACTTAATCAAAACAGCTTATTTATGCAAAACAGCTTATCAAGATCTCTTTTTTCAAAACAACTTATTTATGAAAAACGGCTTATTAGTATCTCTTTTTCCAAATAACTAATTCAAAATAGCTTATTTATGCAAAACATCTTATTAGGATCTCTTTTTTCAAAATAACTTATTCAAAACAGCTTATTTATGCAAAACAACTTATCAAGATCTCTTTTTTCAAAACAACTTATTCAAAACAACTTATTTATGCAAAACAACTTATTAAGATCACTTTTTTTAAAACAACTTATTCAAAACAGCTTATTTATGCAAAACAACTTATTATGATCTCTTTTTTCAAAATAACATATTTGAAATAAGCTATTTTGAAAAAAGTGATCCTAATAAGCCGTTTTGCATAAATAAGCTTTTTTGAATAAGTTATTTTGAAAAAAGAGATTCTAATAAGCTGTTTTGCATAAATAAGCTGTTTTGAATAAGTTGTTTTGAAAAAAGAGATCTTAATAAGTTGTTTTGCATAAATAAGCTATTTTGAATAAGTTATTTTGAAAAAAGAGATCCTAATAAGCCGTTTTTCATAAATAAGTTGTTTTGAAAAAAGAGATCTTGATAAGTTGTTTTGCATAAATAAGTTGTTTTTTAAAAAGAGATCCTAATAAGCTGTTTTGAATAAGTTATTTTGAAAAAGAGATCCTAATAAGCTGTTTTGCATAAATAAGTTGTTTTGAATAAGTTGTTTTGAAAAAAGTGATCCTAATAAGCTGTTTTGCATAAATAAGGTGTTTTGAATAAGTTATTTTGAAAAAATAGATTCTAATAAGTAATTTTGCATAAATAAGCAGTTTTGAAAATAGATCATAATAAGTTGTTTTGCATAAATAAGCTGTTTTGAATAAGTTGTTTTGATAAAAGAGATCCTAATAAGCTGTTTTGCATAAATAAGCTGTTTTGAATAAGTTGTTTTGAAAAAAGAGATCTTGATAAGCTGTTTTGCATAAATAAGCTGTTTTGAATAAGTTGTGTTGAAAAAAGAGATCATAATAAACTGTTTTGCATAAATAAGCTTTTTTGAGTAAGTTGTTTTGAAAAAAGAGATATTAATAAGCCGTTTTGCATAAATAAGATGTTTTGAATAAGTTGTTTTGAAAAAAGAGATCTTGATAAGCTGTTTTGCATAAATTAGCTGTTTTGAATAAGTTGTGTTGAAAAAAGAGATCCTAATAAGCTTTGATAAAAGAGAGATATTTTTGTTAAAAAAATTACAGTAACAAAATATATGATTATGGATCTGGACATCCAACAAAAAAATCGGATTTATCAAAGTGGATGACCGACCGTTTATGAATAAACCGGTTAATATCCATATGTAAATATCTGGTTATTTAAATGTGATTTTGGATTTGGATGTGGTTTTATCCATGCAACCGGATATTTTGCTCACCCCTAATAAAAAGTCAGAATAAATAACTTTAAATAATACAATATATGAGAAACAAAGAGGCAGACATTAAACTAAAAAGTGAAGTTTGTGGTGATAAAATTATCATCTAAATATGTCAAATTATCAACAATTTTAAAGATCCAACTTTAATATCCTAACATGTAGGAACGTGTACCAAGAAACCGATAATAACCGCAAGAGCAACTAAATCTATAAAAATTAAAAGGAAAATGAACTATTTTGTGGTAATCGAAAGAAAATGAAAAAGTAACTTCTAATCGAAAGAAAATAACAATAGTAATGAAAAGGAATTGCCATAAAAAAAATAGGAAATGTTATCAAAAAATGAACCGCTAGGGCGTTAGTTGCTTAACAAAAAAGGATTTATATTATACTAGCGAAAAGACGGGCACTCACGTGCTCGTCTTTCCGCTTTTTTTATTACACTAACGTTTATGAACGGTGCTTTTTTATGAAATTTTGATTTTGATTAAAACTAAAAAAAATATAAATGTTTGTTGCTTTCAAGTTATAAAAAATCAAACTAACTATGATTATCTATTTCAACGACACTGACAATAATACAATATAACAAAAAAAATATAATATAATTTTTTTTAATGACACCAACAACATTTTTATTAGAGAAAAAATTGTTTAATGGTATAATTGGAATGATGTAAAAGTAAGTATAAATATATTCATATAATTTGTTACACTTTATAAATGATAAAGGGAAAAATAAAAAAATATATATTCATATGGTGTTTGTTAGATTTGTTTTAATATTTAAATTTATTCTTATCTATTTAGTTACATGTGTTATTTGTATTGAAATTGGTTAGGATAGAAAACGATGTGCTCTAGAGAAATAGAATGAACAGTACTTCATCATCCTCTTCTCACCAACCCACCGCCACCGCCATGTCTATATCCAATCCCCAACCAAAAAAAACCTTCCAAATCTCTTGGCCATGCCTAATAGACAACGACCAACCAACAATCGTAAAAAAACCACCACAAAATCAGAAGCAAACCTCACAAAAAACATTTGCACAAGCCTTAAATACCGTATGTGACATACCCTTCAGCCAACTCCCAAAACCCCGTGTCAAAGGCAACGATTCAGCAATCTTGATCCCGGAGGAAGAGTATGAGAAAGGATTGGAAACATGCAAGAATAACATACACGCCAGAGTAATTTGGCCAAAGGGTTCTACCCCTTTATCAACGGTTGTCGTGCGCGAGAAACTTCAGCCTCTATGGAAGAATCTAGGGTGTTGGGGTATCACATCCATAGGCAAGGGCTACTTTGAATTCTGTTTTTCTTCACTAGAAGATGCAAAGAGTGTGAGAATGGTAGGTTCCTAGAATTTGAATCCTGGGTTGCTAAAGTTCTTTGCCTGGACTCCTGACTTTAAACCAAGCACACAAAAAAGCACTTTAGCTCAGGTATGGCTTAGAATTTTGGGTTTAGGTCAGGAATATTGGAGACCAAAAATATTATTCGCAATAGCAAGTAGCGTTGGAAACCTAATTTGTATTGACTCAGTTATTGGCAAAAGTATGTTTGAGAGAACATTTGGACATTTTGTTTGAGTGTTAGTTGACATAGATATGGCCAAAGAGCTTAAATACAGAGTGTTAGTTGAAAGAAAGGGGTATGCCATGTTTGTTGATTTTGAATATGAAAATCTGCCTAGCTTTTGCATCAATTGTAACATTGTTGGACATCTTGATAGCGATTGCAGGAGATACAAACCAAATGACGAAGTAAGTAACGGAGGGAAAAAAGTTAACATGAAGGAAAACAATAGAAATAAAGGCAAGGAATTTGTTAAGGAGTATGTCCCTACAGGGAAAACTTTTCAGGAAAAAGTGAGCATTCCAACTACTGTTAACTTGGAGAAAGTTAATGAGCACATAGTTATCCAGAATCATCAGGAAAAAAAGATTAATGAGGAGAACAGGGAACAGGCTGAATCAAGAAAAAGCAAGACACAAGAGACTGATGTCAATGAACAACAAATGGGAAGAAAATATGCTAGCAATTCATCTGCAAGTACTAGTGCTTTAGAATTTGTGGATGCCACTCCTGAGAATGATGGAGAGGATTCAGTGACACAAGAAGATAGTGAAAGTACTACTGATAGAGTTCAAAATAACATAAAATTCCTCAAGGATTCATGGGCCAATCTAGCAGAACAAGCAGAGAATGAAGTAATAATGAATAATAATGAAGAAGTGCTAGCTATAGAAGCAAGAGAAGCAAAAGTTGATGAAGCTTTGAGGCAAGAAGATTTGCATAATATAGAAGCTTCTGGTTTCCAACTTGTAACAAACAAATCAACAAAAAGAAAAGCTCAGAAAGCCTCATCTTCTGGAGTCAAAATCAACTACTCAACCAGAGCTAAGTCTAGTAAGAACAAACCTTTTAAATGTTAGCCATGTATTGGAACATAAGGGGTTTAGCCAATCCCCCTTCTAGGTTATATTTAAAAAGACTTATTATTAAACATAAACCTGAAATTATCCTGATTGCTGAACCTTGGATAGAATACCAAAATTTCCCTAACAACTGGCTTGCTAGGTTAGGGTTTAAACTTTTTGCTATGAATGATAGAAACAATCAAGTTCCCAACCTTTGGTGTATATGTAAAATCAACCTTAACCCAAACATCCTACAATTATCTTCTCAAAATGTCAGTTTCACTATCACAGAAAACTCCCAAACCTTTGGTTTATCAGCTATTTATGCATCTACAAATTACATTACTAGAAGACAACTTTGGCTTGAACTCCAACAAATCCAATCCCAATTTAACATCCCTTGGTGCTTCTTAGGTGACTTTAACACTATACTAGGTTCCCATGAACATAGAGGTAGAACTTCACCTACTAGAATCCCTATAAAAGACTTTGCTGACTGGACAGATATAAACAACCTCATTCATCTACCTACTAGAGGCTCCCTGTACACTTGGTCAAATCGTAGAAACAACAATAGATTAACGGAGAGAAGGTTAGACAGAGCGGTTTGCAACCATCTTTGGATTGATAGTTGTCACTCTTTGTCTGTTTCCACTTTAATCAAACAACACTCAGATCACTTTCCCATCCTCTTAGAGTTCAAAAACAGTTCATCTACTTTTGCTTCACATTTCAAGTTTTTGAAGATGTGGTCTTTGCATCCAGATTGCAAAAATATAGTGGAAGACATTTGGAGAATTAATGTAGTTGGTTCTCCTATGTATGTGCTATCTCAAAAACTTAAACTCCTGAAGGAAAAACTCAAAGTTTGGAATAAAGAAAGCTTTGGCAATGTGCATGTTTTAGTGAAAGAGGCAGAAGAAAAGCTCAAGAATATTCAAAACATCATAGATTCAGATGGTCATACTGATCTGCTTCTAAATCAACAAAAGTCAGCTCAAAATGAACTTCAAAAATGCCTTGACATTGAAGAAACATTCTGGCAAGAAAAATCAAAAGTAAACTGGCATATTCATGGTGACCGGAACACGAGTTACTTTCATAGAGTCACTAAAATGAGACAATCAACAAAACTCCTAACCTCCCTAAGAGATGGTGAAGACATCATTACTGATCCAGAGCACATAGCCTCATTAATTACTAACCATTTTCAAAATATTTTTTGCTCTTCTTCTGTTTTGCAGGTTAATACTTTGGTGGAGGATTGCATCCCAAATCTAGTTTCTGAGCAATCAAACAACATCCTTACAACTCTTCCTTCTGATGCTGAAATTTACAATGCATTGTTCACTCTCAACAAGGACAGTGCACCAGGTCCTGATGGTTTTGGCGCAATATTCTTTCAAACCTATTGGTCTATAGTCAAGAAAGAAGTAATCAATGCAGTTCAAGAGTTTTTTGTCACAGGGAACATGATGAACAACTTCAATTCAAATATCTTAGTGTTGATCCCTAAAACAAGCAATGCTGATACTGTTAGTCAATTCAGGCCAATAGCTTTAGCTAATTTTAAATTCAAGGTTATCTCAAAAATTCTTGCAGATAGGCTTGCTACTTTAATGCCTCATATCATTTCAAAAGAGCAGAGAGGGTTTATCAAAGGCAGAAATATAAAGGACTGTATTTTGTTAACTTCAGAAGCAGTAAACTTGTTAAGCAAGAAAGCATTTGGGGGAAATGTAGCCTTCAAGATAGACATAGCCAAGGCCTTTGACACGCTTGATTGGTCTTTTCTTATTAAGGTTTTGACAGCATTTGGCTTCAATCAGAAGTTTTGTGGTTGGATACAAACTATCTTAGAATCTGCAAAATTATCTGTCTCAATTAATGGCAAGCTGCATGGATTTTTTGGTTGTCAAAGAGGAGTCAGACAAGGCGACCCTTTGTCACCTCTTTTGTTTTGCATTGCTGAAGATGTGTTGAGTAGAGGAATATCCAAACTAGTTCAAGAAGGCAAGGTTGAGCTTATCAGTGGTTCCAGGTATCAAAAAATTCCTTCACACACTCTTTATGCAGATGATGTAATGATTTTTTGCAAAGGAAAGATTTCCTGCATAAATGAGCTTAAAATTCTTTTTACCGAGTATGCTAAATGTTCTGGTCAGTTGATTAATCCCTCCAAGTCTTTCATATTCTCTTCCTCCATTCCTGAACCTAGACTTCAAAACATGGTGAATTTGTTAGGTTTCAATAGAGGATCTCTTCCTTTCATTTATCTTGGTGTCCCCATTTTTAAAGGTAAACCAAAATCAATTTTTTTGCAACCTATAGCAGATAAAGTAAAGCTTAAACTTGCTTCTTGGAAAGCTTCATTGTTAACTATGGCAGGTAGAGTCCAGATGGTTAAATCCGTCATTTATAGCATGTTAATTCATAGTATCACAGTTTATTCCTGGCCTATCTCTTTATTGAAAGAGTTGGAGAAGTTTATCAGAAATTTCATTTGGTCAGGAGACACTGAAAAAAGAAAGCTAATTACAGTTTCTTGGCACAATGTTTGTAAACCTTTAGGTGAAGGAGGCTTAGGTTTGAGGTCTTTAACGTCTTTAAATGAGGCAGCTAACCTTAAACTCTGCTGGGATATGATTAATTCTCAAGAAGATTGGGCTCTTGTCCTCAGAAGTAGAGCTTGTCCAAAAAGAAAACCAATCAAATGTCATATATTTTCTTCCATTTGGAGCAGTATCAAATCTGAATTCACAACAATTGTTAATAACTCAAAATGGAATATTGGAGATGGTAAATCCATCAACTTTTGGAATGACAATTGGGGAGGCCAATCTTTAGCAGATATTCTTAACCTTAATCATACCCTTGCTAGTCAACTTGAGGTCAAAGTCAGTGAGTATATAGACAACTATCAGTGGAACATTCCTTTGCATCTGCAAAATTCTTTCCCAGTCATCATGCAACTTACTATACAGATCACTATTCCTAAGATCCAAATGGAGGATAGTTTAAATTGGAAGCATACTCAAAATGGTCTTCTTTCATTCAAAGATGCATTTTTATTCAAATCTTCTAAGGGACAGAAAATTCAATGGGCAAAAACAATTTGGTCTCCAGACATTCCTCCTTCTAAATCTATTCTAATATGGAGAATTCTTCATAATAGAATGCCAACCGATGAAAATCTCATAACTAGAGGTTGTCAATTAGCCTCTATGTGCAGTATTTGTCTCAAGGAGCATGAATCAACCTTGCATCTTTTCTTTCTATGCCCTTTTGCAAGAAAGATTTGGGTTTGGTTGGCAACAATTCTCAATACATCTCTGCAATTCAACAGCTTTGAGGACATTTGGAAGATTTGTAACCAACACTGGAGTCCTCAATGTCAGGTGATAATTAAAGCTAGCTTTCTAAACATATTTAGTAGTATTTGGTACACTAGAAATCAGGCAAGGTTTCAAAACAAGCAACTCAACTGGAGGTCAGTGATCAACACAATAATATCTAATGTTACTCTATCAGGCAACAAAACTTGCAAAACCTCAAGCTCTTCAATGTTTGAGTTTATGATTCTAAAGGCTTTCAACATCATTATACACCCTCCAAAAGCTCCAACAATTAAGGAAGTTCTTTGGCAGCCTCCTCTCAGTAACTGGACAAAAGTAAATACAGATGGTGTTTTGGTGAAGAATCCAATGAAAGCAGCCTGCGGTGGTATTTTCAGAGATAACAATGCAAGCTTCAAGGGTGGCTTTGCACAAAACACTGAAACTGGCTCTTCCTATTCTGCTGAACTTCTTGTTGCAATCCTTGCCATTGAGATAGCTTACTCAAAAAATTGGCATAACCTTTGGCTTGAAACAGATTCTCAACTTGTTTTGCTTGCTTTCAGGTCAAAGACAATGATTCCATGTGAACTTAGAAATAGATGGATCAACTGCTTAGAATTAGTGAAACAAATGAATTTTTTTGTAAGCCATATTTATAGGGAGGGTAACTCTTGTGCAGATGGCTTTGCTAGCTTAGGGTTAGCTCTATCTTCATTTGTTTGGTTTCCCTCTCTCCCTGCTGATATTAGGCATGATTATTATAGGAATGGGTTAGGATTACCTAACTTTAGATTTTCCTATTGAAGAGGTCTTGGCCTAGTCCCCCTCTTTTTTTGTACTCCTTTTGATGTTTAATATATTTTGGTAGTGCTACTTGCATTACTATTATCAAAAAAAGAAAAATTAAGGGTATTTTTGGAAATAAAAATTCAACCCAAAAGTACTGAAAGGGATAGTTTTTTTTTATATATAGTATTGAATGATATGTTTGTATATAGTAAAGACATCCGAAGCAACAATATTTCAGCATTCAGCAATAACAGGAGTGGTGCACATTCTTGATATGTATTTAGAAACGGAACAGGTACAAATTTATAATAATTTCTTTTTTTAATAAAATTACAATTTAAGCGAAAATATAGACACATTAGTGCCCCTAATCGCACATGCATCACGTTAATTCCATGTGATCATTGCCCAATTAATAAGGTGTTTGACAACTAAGCCAGCACATTTTTGCTTGAAAAAAACTAAGCTGACCACATTATTTATTTAATAATAATTTTCATGAATGATTTTCAACGGTCTCTATTAATTTAGCTCAGTTGATAAATACAATACATAATACATACAAAAATGGAATTTGAATCAGAATCATTGAGATTCAAACCTCAAACATCTCACTCGTTCATCTTAAAAGTGATCATTCATCTTAAAGGTCAGGACAAAAGAAAAAAAATAAACAAGGGCATAGTGAAAAATTAACTTTTAATACCAATCCACACAAAGCTGAGTTGCCACATGCTATTGGATTACTTGTTTAATTAATCAATTATGGATTGACAATAATCAATTATTATAAATTATGGTCTATTGTGTTAAGCACTAATTAATTGATGAATATGTGTGATTGGGTTATTCTTTCTAAATGGACCGTGATGGGTTGGACCATTTAGCTAAGTCTAATGAAAGGTCCTGCCCTCAGCCGTTTAACTATTTAAACGTCATCTCATCAAACGGTTAATCACTCTGAACATTCTGGTGTTAAACGGAATGAGGGTAGTCATCCCTCTCATCCTTCTGGTAATTATCCTTCATCAACCTAATTCAAAGGTACACAATTTCTTCTTCCTTCTTTATCATTAATGATATGCTATAACTTGTATCTAATATAATCCATCACTAAACTCTTAAATTTTTTATCACATGCGTCACGTTAATTCCATGTGATCATTACATCAAATGTATGTGGCCAAATTAATAGCGTATTTGATCAAAATAAAAAACTCAGGGCCACCATATTGATTTCAAATATCGTTTTCAATAATAATTTTCAACAACAATAGGGAATAATTTAAAATAAAAAATGAACTATTTGCAAAAAGTTAAATACTAAAATATATGCATCTTGCTAAAGATAAGTAGCATTATACAATCCACAAAGCTTCGTGGCTTTCAATCCCAACACATCACCCACCATACGATCATGCCACGTATCTCTCATAGCTTCATTCAACCGTCGGATGAACCCCTCATCATACTTTTCACAATAATGCAACAAACGTGCAACATGAGTAGGGTCCTTATTGTCCCACCATAATTCACGTCCATCTTCACATTCCGGTGACTCCCCGACGCCACTGTAGAGTCTCTCACGGTGAAATCCGGCTAACTCAGCGATATATTCCGCCATACCATCAAGAAGCCTAGGTGGTGCCTTGGACTTTCCATCCCATAGCCAAACTCGAGCTAAGGCACGTTGAATTACACCTACTATAGCCATGTTGTTGAAATATTCATCTTCAAGTAACATAGGACTAATTTCAATTACATAGCTATTAATGTTTTTTTCATCGGCCATGATCCTAGTGGTGGTATTGAGATTTTGACGAGCAAGACGAAGGGTGACACTCTTTATAATCTTCTTATTCTTGATATCAATATCATTGTTGTTGCTCTTAGGGTATAGAATTTGTTCCACAAAGGAGCTTGTGTTGAGAATTATACGAGTGGCTTTGTCGTTTGAGATGTAAAAAAGAGTGAAACGACGACCGGCAAGGGAGTCTTTTGTGTCGTTTACTATGTGTATGTCAAAGGTTTTTGATGCTTCATAGTTTGCCCATATTGAGATTATTGCTACAAAGAGAATAAGGAGGATTCTATGTATGATATTGTTGTTGTCGGTTGTGTTGTGATCGTTTTGTTGGTTAATCTCATAAGAGGAAGGGTTGAAATGAGGTAGGAGTGGTTGGAGGAGGAAATGTTTGTCTTCCTTTTCCATTGAACTTGAAGCAAATGAAGTATATAGTTGCGTTAATAGAAATGGAAATTTATAAAAAGCCAAAAAAGATTTGGGTTATTTTTTTATGATTCTATTGTTGTGTTCTTTTAATAATAGAGCAAATGTTTGCCATGTTTTGCTTTCAACTATAACTTTTATTTTACACTATATACGTTTACATTTGGATATACGATGACATGAGCACTATCTATGATCTATCCTTAATTCAAGGTCATGAGTTAGATTATTACAAATACAAAGGCATTATAATTTATAATTTTTTTTAGGGGACAAAGGCATTATATTTGAAAAATAATTGTGTACCTCATGATTCTATCTAATTTATATATAAAAAATTATGGTTAATTATTAAATTTATTTTATGTGGATTTTAATAACAATAAGACTAATTCTATAGGATGTAATTTATACATTATTTTTATCATTATATCTTCTATGTTGCTTTATATTATTTTTGACAATTCTTCTATGTTGTTGTGGATTATAACGAGATAACACAATATGTGGTGCATGTGAAAGTGGGGTACACAAATGGGTATATGTTGTTCGGTGTAAGGACATGACTATGACCAATTTGTTATGTGACAACTGCATCAAAATTACAAAATTAATTAATGGAGAAACTTTTGGTTCAAAGGGTAAGTCTTAACTCCATTATAAATGAATTAAATGATTGATATATAAAAGATATGATTCATATGATATAGTATATACAATGTTATAAAGGTTTTAGATAGAGATGTGACGTCTCCATCTCATGATCTTCAAAGAGTTTTTCATTGTTGCTTTCAGCGTTCCCTAAACTCTCCAACAAATGATATCAGAGTTTGATTCACCTTGATGACAAGGACAAAAGTTGGATCCAAATTTTTGAATCAAAATATATAACGTGGAAGACTCACACATTGAGAATGAGATTGTTGGATTTAAGTGTGAATTAGGGTTAACATTATTCCAAAATGATTTTGAAATTCACTCATATTTATATCCATATCAATTAATTAAGTAAGTAATTAATCAATTATCAAAATACATACACTGCTGGGAGATTGGAATAAGGAAACAGACAGTAGGTTTCAAAACAAAATAATACAAATAAATACTGTCAATTTGGTTCTTTGTTGGGTTAATATGCTTCCTTAATATATAATTTAGATTAATATGCTTCCTTAATATATAATTGTATGGAAACATAAGATAAGCATGGGAGATAACCACAATAACTCATTTCCATCATTTGAAAAGTACTACATGGCCAAAGTAAATGAAAAACTTCTCAAATTATTGGTATGCAAAAACTGAGGATACATCCTCACAACTTCTGAAAGTACCTTTAACCATAAGATAAGCATGAGAGATGACAATTCACAAAAATACCACATGCTTTTACTGCATGACATCGTTACATTACATGGTCCTGGTTGTGATTTTTAACCATTTAAACGGGAAAATAATAGGTAAAAAATAGAAAACTCACACATGTTATAGGGCTGAAACACACCAATAAAATACCAAAATACCCCCTCTACAGTTAACTGCTGAGGAAAAAATAAAACCGGCTGTAGTTAACTGCCGAGGAAAACGAAAACCCAAAATTATCATCATCATCATACATGTATGCTCTGGAACCTACTCTACTCCGGCGCCAATGATGAATCATAACTCAGAAGGTTGCTTTGACATTGATTTTTGCAGATCGAAGCTATCTTCCTTTAACTATCCATCACATTCTATTAGCCATAGCGTAAGTATTGTTTAATCAAGTAATTAATAAGTGCCATTAGAAGTTAATTAATAATGATTTGATTTGTTATTAGCAGGTTTCGTCATCTTCACTTGACGTAGGAGTGGTGCCAGACGGAAACACCGTGTCAGAGATATCATACAATTTCGGATCAGAATCGATGGTTTCAGGGGATGTGAATAGTAACCAAGGGGTGCAAGGAGCAACACAATTATGTGGAATGGATCGTGAAGCGAGGGTTATGAGGTACAAAGAGAAGAGGAAGAACCGAAAATTCGAGAAGACTATTCTGGGTTTTCATTTTTCTCGGTAGTTGACTGCCAAGGTTTTCCTCGACAGTTAGCTGCAACCGGTTTTATTTTTCCTCGACAGTTAACAGCAGAGGGGGTATTTTGGTATTTTACTGGTGTTTTTCAGCCCTATAACATGTGTGAACAACAGTTTTCTAAAAAATATGTGTAAAAGTGGTAAAAACGTGATTTACCATAACCATAAATTGCTTCTAAAAATTACTTAACGAAACTTATTCCGGTTTTGATTTCCTACAACAGTTCAAAAGCAATGTAGCGATCGTCGGAACATCTGAGATAATCTGGCAACATCCTCATTTAGTATTTTTGTCATACTTGTACATTAAGAACACTATAATTTGACATAAGTACATTAAGAACACTATAATTTGACAGAAATAAAGATATCGCAAATGTTCTTAGAACAAACAAACATTTCTCAATCCGCTATAATACATAACAAAGGAGGAAACATAAGATTAAGTAGCGGAAAATCATTGAAGACAAGTGTAGACACTACACCACTAAGACATATAGCAAAACTTCTGTCTTTTCACAAATTGTCCATTAAGGAGATCTTCATCCTTTATGCTTCATGTTTTTCAAAGTGCCTCTGATAAAAAAAAATTGCATTTCTAATTGTTTAGAATCCACAAAATCTCGTATCGATTAAGAAAGGGAAATAGCATAATAGGTTCACAATAAGGAGAGGATGAAGTCAATGAGAAAACAATTGATCAGTCAGAGCATGTCCATTCTTACCTACAGCAGGAAGCAGCCCAGAATTTACAGCCAGAAAAGATCGAGAGTTAGACCAAGGCATTCAACACCTAACAGTGAAAAAGCCACCAAAAATTAGTGGAAGTGTTCGCTATTTATGTGCTATTATGAAAAGTGTAAGAGTTTTACTCACTTCATCTTCATTAGAGGGTTCATAGTAGCTGTTACTGAAACAGTGAAAACAAATATATGTCAACGAGTAGTTCAACATAGTTTCAGAATAAAGATCTCAAATCCCTCAATAATATGTTCTTATTCATGAAAACTTGTTCCAAACACCCTGTAGGCCGTGGAATTAACCGAACAACCAAATCTCAAGGAATTAAATAAATTTGGCTCATATCATGAAAAGATGTTCAGTACAAAAACCTACTTTACATACTGAAAATTTTATAACGAACATCAGCCACATCTTATTAATATGAAGGTAATACAATGAAAATAATGCAAAAGTTTATAGTTTTGAGAAATAAAAAAGTAAAGATATTACTGAAAAAGAGCTTTAAGAAACTACGTTGATGTAAAAAATACAGTAAAGAATTTTGAATTAGCTTTCATGTCAATCAAGTCAACATTAAAGTTTTTCATGTGATCTCAAAAACACGGCACAATATAGACCTAGTGCATTTAAAAGAATACATAACTTTTACGTACTAACCAAATATTTTAACTCAATCAAATAGATAAAAACAAATAATACAATTCCTCTAGTTCAACTTGCATTACCTTCACATCATGTTATTGTTATTTCAATCAAACATCTCACATCATGTTAAGTGTCTAACTCTCTGCCGATTAACTGTTCTAACATCTAAGCATTGGCCGGAGCCATGCTTAAGCATACTGCTGAACCCTAAAAGTTTGCTCTCCACTATGTCTGGACTTCACACCAACCTAAAGACCTAACCTAACACTATCATCAGTCAATCACATACATTTAAGCTTCACTGAGCATTCAGCAATACTAACATGGTCTAAAAATGTTGGGATATTATCGTGCGAGCGCAGGGTGCGGGGAAAATGAACCAGTTTCACAAAATTCAAAGTGAGACAAAACCACTTACTGAAGTTTGAAAGACAAGTTCAAGATTCTTTTTGGGGGCAAAAATCATGCCATGCTTTGGTATGGCAAGTATAAAAAGTAAGAACTACCACTCTAAACACTTAGACGATTTCATTTCCCTGCAATCAGAGTTTGTGTAATAAAATAAATTGATTCAGTTCACAAATGGCATACTTTATAAACTAGTCACAGTAGTCTTGCTAACAAAGTTATTTATTTCGTCAACCACACTTTTATATTACAGAATGAAGTTAAATTAGTAAACTGAGCCCATTCAAAGGAAAACAAACAAAGCAAGAAAGAAAGAAGATTTACCAAAACTTGATGACACAACTTTCCAGGCATACATCTTCCAATTGTTTCCGGACATCATCTAGCTTCTCCATATCAGCTGATAAATGTCTCGAACAGTGTATCTTGATCTCCCGTAAATATGGGGCATTTTCTAAGATAAACGTAACGAATTCGATTTCATGTACATTTCCATGAAAATTTAAAAAGCATAATCGTTTGAGAGAAGATTTGAAACAGCACGGCAGTGAGTTCAGTATCAAATCATCGTTATCCAAGTAGTTAAGTACCTAATCAAGAATCACTAAACAAGTCAATTGACCAGAATAATATCATTGTTATCCTTGAAACATGGCAAATACAAGGACTGGTGCAGAATGTAAAACATACCACCCCAGGAATCGTAAGATCTTCCAGTTTAGGAGTCTTCCGAAGAATGTCCATTACTAATGCACTAGCGTTCCCGGGACTCACAGAACACACATAGAGATGTGTCAAATTGTAAAATGTAGGAAGGAGATGCAGATTATCCAATGTATGGTAAAAAGACTAGTAACGAAACAAAACTACATTCAGTATTATGACACAGAAAATGTGCAACAATTATAAGAAACACATAACTAAAGATAGCATTCTCACTAGACTTGCATATACAATATTTTTTTCAAAAAAATGAATATGATATGAAAACAGTCGAACATACCATAAGAATAATATTATTTAGTTTGAGAGATTTGACACTACCAAGTCCCTTCAATAGCTCAATTGAAGACTGAGCAGCATATGGTTCATCATGTGGATAGACGTACCCAAGATAAATGAACGCATCAACTAGGGAGGTCAGGTTAACAGGGATAACTTCTATTATTGGATTGCATGTGCAGTATAAAGATAGAAGATTCACAGCATCAATTTTGAGTGTCATAATATGATCATAATCTACACAAAGCATAAGAAAACTGATGGTCAACTTCCTTAATGTGGAAATTGAGAGACTGATCTGATTTATGTGCTCCCAATAACAATTATCCAATTCCAACTCTTGTAAGACCGGGCACCCGGAGAAAAGTTGTTGAGCCGAGTTCTCATTTGCAAAGGTAACATTTGTAATTACTAATGTCTTCAAGCTAGGGAAACAAATACCACTAGGAATATGTAGAGTGAACTGGATTCCTAAATGCAATTCATTTAATGACTCGAAAGCTGCGAAACTATGTGGTAAGACAAAGTTATCATTTTGATCACCTAGTGAAAGGTCAAGATATTGTAGTTTGTGGTTCGCAGCAGAAGATATTATAGAACTAACTTTGTCTGTATCAACACTAGATCTAACTATTTGAACGCCAAGCCTTTCTATGTGAGTAGATTTGTGCATAAGTCTTCCAACTAGATCTAAGAGGCAATTTGCCTTGTTTTTCTGATTTTGGAGGCTTGACTCATTCAGACGATGAAAAGTTTCAAAATGAAAGGCAGATAAGTAGGTCCACAAGGGTTTCCACTTCTTTGCTAATATGGAAGTTCTTACAGCATCTTTGGTAGGGAGTAAAGAAAGAATATAAAGAAGAACGCTCTCAGGTAAGTCACTAATCATATCGATCATGTCGTCCACATTGTGTTGTTGGATCTTATGTGTCATTGGACCAGTCATGACCTGTGCCTACCTGCTCAAAAATAGTAAATTAACAATAATAAAAATGTAAACTAATAAGGAGTTACAAGTAAAACAAGAAGGGCAGCCCGATGCACTAAAGCTCCTGCATACGCAAGGTCTAGGACATGGTCCCACCATTTTTGTGTATTGTTCGCAGCCTTATACTACTTTTTACACTAAAGGTTGTTTTCAGGACTTTAACGTGACCTTTTAGTCACGTGACAACAACTTTACCATTGCAACAAGACAATAAGAAGTTAAAAGTATGTATAAAATAATGAGTACCCCTCTGATCTCATATATAAGAAAAGATTCTTTTTTAGGTTAGAATTCAAAAGAAATGCAAATCAAATATCGTAAATCAAATACATTAATTATTCATGGAACCTAAAAAATGAGTCTTTTCTTATGAGACTGGAGGGAGTAATATTTCCAGGCGGGATCCCGAATGAGTGTGCATCTCAGTGAAAAACCACGATGGGAATGCGAATCCAAGCTCACTTCCGGTTTGTGTGCTCCGGTTCCCGGATTCTCGCTCCAGGAAAATCACAATTTTGCCCTTAAAATTTAAACCGTTAGAAGGGAAATTTAGGTTTTTTGCACAACATTAACCATTTTCTTTCTTCTCCTTTCCATTCTCTCTGTAAACACCGCTTTCAACCCTAAACCCTTTCATTCATACATGTTTGTTCTGTATGTTTTTTATTGTTTGTTACATTTGAATCAGCTACTACTAGAATAGACTAGAATTGATATCAAAAGAAAGATACAATGGTACTATAGATAATCACTCACACGTGCTTCAACCAACACTTGTAGTTAAGTGTGAGTTGGGAGGAAAAAAAGACATAGCAAATAATAATCTGAAAAATACATTGAGAAGAGAAGAAGATGAAGAGATTACCTTAGCAATAATGAGGAGAGTGACGCAACAAGCTAAAGACCATACGAGGAAAAGGAAGATACTGATGGGTCACGGTGAGACCTAGATTTTTATGAACTTCTGAGAGAAAATGCCTTGGGGACTGGTCACATTCATTGCACACAAAGAATAAGAAATCCTACTGAAGAGTTGTAAGAAAGAGATGTAAAAATATCACTATTCCAAATTTTATGTCGTCGGAGGAAAAAAAAAATTGACACAAATTTTTATTCCCTCCGTTTTTAAATATGAAAAATGTTAACAAAAGTGCTTAAGACATTGTTTAAACATCCAAAATTAGTTTTTAGCTTGAAAATTGTGTAATTATGACTTTTATATATGTTTGATTTGTATTTTCAAGACAAATTATGAGTCCGTTTGTTATAGCTTTTTTAAGAAAATAATCATTTTTAAGAGTTTTGCATCTGTTTGTTACAGCTTTTTAAAAAAATTAAAATCTAAAAACATCTAAAAACAGCTTCAAATGAGAAGAGAAGCTGTTAAGAGCAGATTCTCAAAAAATAGATTTTTTTTTAGAGGAGAGAGAAAATATGTTTTAAAAGATTTAACTAATTTTGTAACAAAAAAATCTTTTTTATATAGTTGTATCCAAACAAATTAAATTATTTGTTTAAAAAAGTGATTTTAAGTGTGGTAAACAAACGTAAAATAGATTCTGATTTTTCATAAAATCTCTAAAATATAATCTCTAAATTATTTTAGGTGAAAATCACTTTTATTTTAATCTGTTACAAACGGGCCCTAAACTAATTTTGTAACAAAAAATCATTTTTATATAGTTGTATCCAAACAAACAAAATTATTTGTTTTAAAAAAAGTGTTTTTTATTATGATAAACAAACACAAAATAGATTTTGATTTTTCATAAAATATCTAAAATATAATCTCTAAATTATTTTATGTCAAAATCACCTTTATTTTAATTTGTAACAAATGAACCCTATAACTCGCTTAAAAATAAATATAAAGCATTAATGTTATATTTTTTATTATATTATTAACTATTTATTACTCTTTTTTTTTCAATTCTTTAATTTATTTTTCTCATATCATTATCAAAGATAATTTTGTAAAACAACTCATAAATTTTTTTTCATACAAAATTAAGTATTAAATAATGCAACATGCTAAATGGAAATAATGATTAAATTTTACTTCCTTTGTTATTAAATATAAGACCCTTTTAAAAAAATATTGTTTGTTTTCTTCAACAAAAAAAAAATATTGTCTGTTTTTATATGACTCATTTGGTGTATCCAACAACATTAATTATTTTTTTACCAACATATTCTTATTTATTTTATATAAATTTTTCAATCAACAACAAATATTATGTTGAAAACATAAACTCATATTCTAACTTTTAAAGACTAATAATACCTCAATTTCGTCCTTGAATTTTAACGCATCGGCCAAATTCGTCCCTGAATTTTGTGAAATAGCTATTTAGTCCCTGAATTTTACAGACGTCCATCAAAATAGTCCCTCCGTTAAGTTGGTCTGTTAACGGAGGTGACGTGTAACGTTAACCTCTTACAAGGCTTAACACGTCAGATGCCACGTAAGCAGGGACCAAATTGATTGATTTACAGAAAATTTCCAAGGACC
>Ga0228711_1001786_pt1 | contig 32243 bp, 23 predicted proteins | sample MedpolnodulmetaG_2_FD_177996 | JGI IMG/M metagenome (GOLD analysis project Ga0228711, IMG submission 177996) | Root nodule microbial communities from Medicago polymorpha collected in Santa Monica, California, United States - brown nodules | ecosystem: Host-associated > Plants > Roots > Nodule... | reverse complement strand
ATAATATTAAAAAATAAAATATAATAAAAAAAAAAAAAAAAAAAAAAAAAAAAAAAAAAAAAAGCGGGTAAGATTTCTAAATGAACCCAAATTATAGAAGAAAAAAAAGTACACATGTTTGTGTTTAGTCAGAATCATAGAAACAAAAATAAATAAATGAAGAAAATGCAAAAGAAGATTAATGAAAGTAGAAGGTGAATGGACGTGTGAGAGGAAATGTAGAAACGTAAACAAAACGCTCACAGAAACGTTAATGGAAACATAGGAAGGAAACCTGTGTCTGCGATTTGGAACAGTTTTTATGAGCTTGTGCAATGCAATGATTGAGGAAAAGAAAAAGGAAGAGAAGTTTTGTTTGAATAATAATAATAATGATTATTACAACAGAGAAGAGGAAGAGGAAGAGGAAGGGAAAAAAAATCGGAGAAAAATGGAAGACAAAGGATTGAAAATAAATAACAACCGTGTAACGCGGGAATCACACACTCTTTTCTCTCCTAGAAAGAGCCTCGCTAATCTATTATCATCTCAGCTTAAGCTCAATCATTACACTCTACTGTAGCCGTTGGATTCTGCTACTAGATTGGAGTAAGGGTTCACCACTTTACATGACGATATTTCATCCCAGCAATTAGGGGGTCATTTAAAAATTGGTCTCTTTAATCGTTAATCCTGACAAATTACTCTTTCAAAGTTTAATCATTTAAAATTTCGTCCCTACACACAAAAACACAAAACTAGTTCTATCTCCACCACCACCAACCTCCCTCTAACCTCCTTCCTCTTCCAATCTAGATTAAAAAAAAAGTGTTTCCAACCGTGATTTTTCGCCGCTATTTCGATAAATTGAACACTAATTCAAACAAAGACTCGGTCTAATGTGGATTCGCTGCTTGGATCTGAAACGGTGCATGAAAAATAGGAAGGAAAAGAGAGTAAGTTTTGTGTTGTGAAATCCCTAAATCCCATGTGTTTCTTGGAAAAGATAATTGTGTTATGTCTTGTTTATGTCTTGATTTTTTTGTGTTGTTGATTTAGGAAAAGATAATTTTGATATTTTGGACTGTGGTTCGTAGTCTTCACAACCATGTATTACTAACATGCCATAATCTGGATGTTGTGTTCTTGTAAAAGAAATTCATTTTCTCCGAGAAAACCGCAGTTAATTGAAGATGGACAGTTGCAGGGTGCTAGTAGCAGTTGAGTAATGAAGCATGAAAACAAGAGGAGGTGTTGTGAGAACATGTTAAATAATTTGTGTGGTCCCGTAATCTATAATGAGTAATGAATAATGTTTCAATTGATATGGAATATTTGTGTTGAAGTTGGAAGAAATGAAAGGAAAGAATACGGGGGAGAAGAGAAGAGGAGAGAAAAATAAGAGAAAATGTATAAGGGGCAAATTCGTCATTTCAATGCCTCTGATGGAAGGATGGTATTGTTGAGTCCAGGTGCCACGTCATCTAATCAGATGACATGACAGTCATTAAGTGGGTTAAAGCATGATTATCGGTCATATTTTGTGGTATCTTAACTGACAACAAGGACATTGTGTCAGAAAAGTATTGATATTTGCCTTTGTAAAACAATTTTAAAATGGCTACCGTAGCAATGTATTACCACCGTGTCTTAAGCTTGTGTTGGAATAAAATAATATATAAACTGACAAGAACACATACTTTTTGGATTGTGATTGGTTGTGAAATTAATGGGACCCATTTTAAAATTTTAGATGAATAGTATGGATATTTAGAAAATGTAGTTGAGTTGTTTAAATAATTGAAAAATGTGAAGAAATATAATATATCAAGTGGGGTTCATTTATACCACCAAATTGAATGGTATGGATGTGGGTGCTCTAAGGGACGAAATTTTAAATGATTAAACTTTGCAAGAGTAATTTGTGAGGATTAACGATTATAGAGACCAATTTTTAAATGACCCATAATTGCAGGGACGAAACACATATTAAAGCCATGATATAAAACATTTTACACTGTAGTTGCAAAATCATCCAGCTCTTAATGAATTACTTTCTTCGATCACTATCATAAATAAATATTTACTTTTTTTAGATTTATTGAATAACAAATGCATTTGAACTATATTATAAATTAAATACATCAATTACACACATTGCTAGTAATTGTTAATAATATTATGTTGTTGGTGATAATGGAACAACCAACCTCTTTATGACTTTACTATTTAAATCCCTCAGCCAATCACCAAATCAATCTATTATTAAAGTGAAACCATTTTCAAACTCTAAAACTATTTTGTTTTGATAAAAAAAATGATAAATTTTTATCCTCAATTTTTTAACGATGTTGTCCAATAAAAAGGATAGACACATAATCTATACCTCTTCTACGATGCCCCAATTTTATTTGAATACGAACAATCAAAAGTATACCGATAATTTTTTAGTGAAATAATTTTTGCTTGGTGTTACTTGTAAGATTGTGTTCCCTTACATATGTTTTCCACAAAAAATAATCGTATTCAAGACATGTCAGACACTAACATATATGTACCTCTTTTAACCGAGATTTAACATTGGATCATCATATTGTGGGAGTTTAGCCACTTCCACTAAACTCAACCACAATTGGTTGTTCCTCATAAACATCTTATCTTAATATTTGAGGTAGTTTAAAATCTTATTCTTTCAGCATCCCTAACTTACCAATCGAGTTGTCTATTTATAACAAACTATATTAAAAAACAAAATCGTAACAAACAAATTGTTGACAATTTTCGTTTGTGAAATTCGCTAAATAGTAAAATGTCTTTTAAAATAGCTATTTAATGTCAAAATGCAAACAAATTGATCCATCTTACACTGTGTGGCATCCACATTGAATGTCATGTAAGTCGCTAATATATGCCACCTTATTTTATATGACAAAAATTAACGGAAGTATTATTTTCATCGACACATCTCAATTTTAGAGACTTTTTGCTATTTCACAGATTTTAAGGACGAAAATGATCCATCATTACAATATTTGGGACTAAAGTGATAATTTACTAGTATGATTTTGACTTGAGTAGTAAGCATGATGTGAATTGTGATCATCCATCATTTTCCAATATTGTTTTTTTTAAGGAGATTGATTCACAACTTAAAAACTCACATTTGAGACAAACAATCATCAGCCTTTTTGGTTATTGTTTTGGAATTGTATACAAAAATTTCATCGATGAAATATTTCACCAATAATACGTGGTGAGGGCGATGGACTTTTGAAGTTAGAGTGCCAATATGTTTCCTCAAGTTTTTTCTTATCTTTTCTTACAAATATATTTCCTCAAGTTCATTTGCACAAACTAAAATTTGAAAATAAAAGTCGCGAGAAAATATGAACCAATAACACCCAACAAAGTAGCTGAGAGAACCCTTAATAAAAGGGTTAATTAAAAACAAAAATGTGAATATTTATAAGGACTAAAAACTTAATTAACCCTTAATAAAAATACTTGAGGGAGGAAGGAACTGATCCCAAATTACTTATTCCTCTGAAATAAAGTAATTTAGAGAAGACTAAATAGAAGTAAAACAGTGATAATTTAGAGATGAAATTCAAGGTTTACTCTAGTTATATATACTAGTACTTCACAAGGGAGTATGCAAGGTCATAATCATAACCCAACTTTACTCAAAAAAATGAATTGAAATTTAAATTACAAAGGTCAGAATAATTGCCAATTGTGGTTCAACTACGCTGAATGGAGCTTATACACTAACACAAAAAATAAATATCTGCATACTGTGTAACAGAGTTCTCATGTTGCTAAGAGGAAGGACATGCAAATATTTGTACTCCCATCTGATTTCTCATTTGTAAAGGTTCCAGGGGTAAAAGACGTTTTAACACCATGTTGGTAAATAATAAAAAGTTAAATCTTCTCAATATTAAGCTCACTCCTGTACACAAAACCTTTAATGAGCTCAAAATAAAATCAGATCATGGCTGCCAAACCGACAACATCGCCATCATGAACATTGGACTCAGGAGCACTGGCTGAGCTGCGTGGCCTCACTGCATGGCAGAAGCAAAAAAGGTTAAAATTTTCAAAATATTACTCTAGAAAAATAGATAAATAGATTATCCTAATAACAGCTGAGACGCATAGCAGTATAGGGAAACTACCACACTCATGGGAACACTCAAACCTTAATATGTTATCGCACAATTTGAGAACTACAATGTAAACACTGCGACGATTCATTGATAACTCATGCTAAACCACACATTCCAGAAGTTGGAGAAGTAAAATACAGAGAGAAAGAAAAGCATTAAAAGTCATTGCTTACTTGAAACATTTGTAATGATGTTTACACTTTTCTGCGCTGCAAGTGCTTTTAATTTGTTCCCAGTTGCCAACAGAAGCAAGCTTTTCATGTGCTGCTTTTGTTCCTTTGGACTTGAAGTTTTAGATAAAGATTCCTCAAAGGCATGTAAGTCGCGAGGAGTAACAAATGGGAGAGATTGCAAAATCTACAAAAAGAGTGAACACATTATTAATATGAACACAAAACCTATACTACTCAATGTCCAAGGGATTTTTTAAAGGGTATTCCAAAAGTTAAATGAACTAAGAAAAAAACTATCAAAATCATGGAAAACAACTAACCTGCCGGGGGGCTGGGTGTCTATCACAAAGATTTACAAATATCTCTCGGCAAATAGCAACTAGATCAGAACTGATTATTGCATTTGATTCAAGGGATAAACCTTGAATAACGGATGTAAAAAGATCTCTAGAAACATATTCTACGAGTTCAGTATGGTTTGTTACTATCGAAATAACTACCATCGTAGAGCAAAAAGAAGAAATCTTTGTCACAGCTTCACCATCCGTCCATGTAAAAACTTCTAAACACATTCTTAATGTTGGAAGGGCAAGACTTTCATGCTTTAGAAGGAAACTGTAACGTTTAAAGACATAATGAGAAGAAGAAAAAAGTTTAGTTAAACAATAGGAAAGAACCACTAAAGATGAAGCATATTCCATAACAAGTAGAAAACATACCCAACCAAAGAGCATGATGCAACTGCATCCAAGCTTTTCACAGAAGACATGTCGAAACGAATAATATGCCCAGACTGTTCCAAAGAAGGGAATCCAGTATTCAGGGGAGGAGACACAATCACAGAGAGGAGTGAGCACATCTCACGCGTGAGATCCCTCAAAATTTTTTCCTCCATCACTTCTACTTTCAGGTCTGATCCAATAAGAATTCCATGAATATCAGGAACCTTTGCTCTACCATCTTGCAGAAGACTAGACCATGAACAGCTAAGAGCTTGCTGAACATGAACAAATAGTGGGTGCAGAAGCTTTTCCAGCCAAATTTCCCTCATATCCACAGGACAGTGTTTAACCAAAGGAATCAAAATGGAATGAACAAGCAGCCTCAAATGCCTGAACTCCATTGACTGTATATTCTCCATCAGGGCAACAGCAACAGAGTGTACATCCAAATTTTTGAAAAATGAGTCCCCAACGGTAGTTGACAAGCCCAATACATTATATCTATTAATATAGACCAAGCATTTAGTAAAGTACGGAGACATAAATAAAGAACAATGAAGATGTCATACAGGCAGATTCATATATTAACCAGGAACTTAAATATTTGGTGAAAAACAAAATTGCCAGTGAAGAGCGATCCGATTTGGAACAGATAATAAGTAATAGATAAAAAATAAAAATTGAATATGCACGCTTACCCACTGTCTCTGATGCCTTTAAACCAATTTCGTATATCAGATTCATTTGGTTCACCGTATCCTTCCTTAGGGTTCTTTGGCAATTTAGGGTTCTCTTCTCCAAGAAGACTGAACCTCTCAAAATCACTCATTGCCATTGCAGCTTTGATCTCTCCAGGTAAAGTTTGACTTATAGACGGAGACCAAAGAGAATGTAAGCCACGAAGTAGCTGGAAAGTAAAAAATACACACTATTAATATTATTAAAAATAAAAGACAAAACCATTCATGTGTCTTCACCGCCTAACAGTTTAAACTTTTGAAATGGTTGATGACGTTTTTACAAAAGCCTCTGATCAAGTGATCTTGAATTCAATCCAAGCCATCCCCATTTTATTCTAATAAAAAGTTCAATTTCAACATATTGTAGGTAGGAATGTTCACTATCCACTCTTCAACCCCAAATGGCACTTGAGCGAAGGGACATGTTAGATATATAATATTAAAAGTTCATGCCTTTACCAAATAACTTAAGCATCTTGGATAGTTGGTTCATGAAAAGTTCAAGATTTAAAGAACAACATTGAAAACATAGCAACCATTTTGATTTAAAATACTAGAGGAAACACATGGCCAGACTCTTCAAGGAAGTATGCATACTTTCAAGAGAGGAGTTAGCATCCATAGCACATGAGGGGCCATTGGATTTAAAGGAGTTGAATCTGATGCTGAGCTATTTTCTAAATTCCCGTGAGCTTTCTTCAACCCACTCCTCTTAAGCGCTCTCTCAAATAATGCAACTGTGTGAAAAATTGACCACATAACTGGCGCTTCTGAGCACAACTGAACCAAACCATGTGGATTAGACAAATATTTATCCTGCCACTCCAATTGTATCCACTGTTGGCTCAAGGGTTCTAGCAGCCACTTTAAAACTTCTTGCTGCTGTTGAATCCTGTGGCAAATTAAGAAATAACAAGTGAGATAAGGTTAAATAAATCTTAACAGAGTATAAAACAAAAAAAATTATCAACAAAATTATCTATTCTGTTTGATCATTACCCAGCAGAAGAAGCCATAACAAGAAAAGCTTCGCCTATAAGATTATGCTCTCCCTGAAGTAAACGACCCTCCCTTTGCAAACAGGAAATGGTATCAGCAATGCCCTGCATACAAAGTTGTAAAGGTAAATATACTAAATCTCCTCCCGAATTACACTCTAAGCAAAGGGGCATTTTCAACTCGTACTCAAGTGTCCAAAAAAATGAAAGACAAACTAGTGAGAACAAAGCTACACTAATTACAAAATATAACGCTTTAAGGTTCCCTGAGTTATTTATATAATCATTCAATAGTGCCATTTTCACATGATAAAAGTAGCAGATAGAAAACTACATTGTGTCTTTCAAAGATTTAAGTTTCACCAGCCCAATTCCAGTCCCTCTTCAATTCTTTCGATTAAAAGTCAACTTCAATAAGTGTGTGGTTTATAACTCGTCAATTGAAATAGCATCACACACTAATATATTGACGTGTTTTAGAGGAGACTAAAGTGATGAAAAACAAGTTGGAAATTAACAAAAGACAAGTATGAAAGAAAATAGACGGTTGCTCTTGAGGCCACCTGAGTTGCTCAACCTATTGGAACATATCTTTCGATAAGGTTTTTTGGCTCACAAAACCTATCGGATTTCACTATATTTTGAGCAATGCAGGGGGCCCGTAGAGTAATATTCATGAAAATACAGTGCCAAATACCGATTTCAAGAACAATTTTACAAGGTCAGCTGACAAGTCAAATGAAAAATTCAATCATCAAATATTTGTATTATACCATAGCAGGAAACATATTTGTATTATACTACACCGGTGTGTTGACAGTTGACACATGAATATAACAATAGATATCAAAGTAGCCCCAGTTAATTCAGCATGATCCCTGTAGTTGCTGATATTTATTATGTTATGACTCAACTGGCTTAAATTATATTTTTAATTCATAACTAGATCAAGGTTAGTTATATAGCTTAACACGTGTGAAGATCTGTGAACATAACCAGTTAATTGCAATCGTTTAACGATGGATGTTTTAACAAATGCACCTTCATATGAGGCAAGATGCTTTTATCAGCAGCTTTTGCTATCCGAATAAATGATGTACAGATCTGCAACCTTGCATGTCGAGCACTTGATGTCGACGGATCCTACAAAGAGAATATATAACTTTTACTTGTCAGAAAATTTATATATAGTTGAAAGTAAGAATGAAAAAGGGCTGTTGAGGGAACCTTAATTTCAAAGGGAAGAGATGTTAGAAGTTCAAATAGTTTATTGATAACACTGCCAGCTGCATCTGGGAAATACTTCAAAAAGAGACCCATTCCTTCCAAATAGCGAACAAGTACTTCTACAAGTGCAGGCTCCTTCCATTTCAAGGAAATAAATTGTTGGAGTAAACCTTTAAGACACAATAACCAGAATTATTACAAAGGTCCAACCAGACAAACTCAAAAACAGCAAAATATGGAAAATAAACTAAAACAACCTTCAAATGTTCTACATAAAGCAAACTGAACTTCAGCATTCGCCTCGGCAATATCATTGGATCTGTCAAAAACAGCATTTACAACATTCTCTAAAGCCAACTGCATGCTTTCCACCAAAGCTAAGTCCTACAATGAGAAAAGCAGAACAAACAACAGTCAACACATAGGCATGAAATGGTGGCGATAAGCTGATTATCGAGACTAAATTCAAATTGAAAAATTAAATAGAAGGCATTTAAACCTGAGTTGCCGCCGGTGAAACCAGGAAATTCTTGATTACTATATCAACTTTTTCAGAAACTTTAGCTGCAGCTATCAGGGGTTTGTGTGAAGCAACAAATCTAATCAGCTCCAACTGTTTTTAGAAACCACTCATCAGTAAAAAATATTTCAAAACGGTTAAACCAAATTTAAAATAAAATAGAAATAAGTTGGTTTTAGGGTATAGTTTTACTCTGTATTTTCACGTGTTGTATTTTTCTTTCTATTAGATTGTCGGTATTTCATAGCTTTGAACAGCTGTAACTAAAATATAGTTACAGAAGGCTCCTCTCCTCTTAGAGTAGGGAGAGTCTTTGCATTTTACCTCTCATTTTACACATTGACATGCAAATGGTGAATTACACAAACACTCCCTCTTATATAACATCAATCAATGGAATATTGCAAGCAATAAGCCACTTTCCGAATACTATCTCAGATTATGAATAAATTCATTAAAGTAGAAACTTCCTTAAAAGATGTTCGATAACAGAAATTATTCCTGCAAGTATGGAAAAATAATTTGTATGATAGACAATAATATGTTAATTTTTATATGCCTATGAGACATACCAGCCTAGAACGATACTGGCTGAATTTACTCTTGTCCTCAAAATCGTCACTCCACAACTCCAATGCCCCTAAAGAAAGTGCAGTTCCAGGCAGAATTTTCTCTCTTTTAAGCATGCGAGGGAAAGATGTATCCAACATTGCACCACAAAAATCATCATTCACAATGCTTAGAGTCTTCTTCTTTGCATTCTCAGAACCTGAGCCACTAGCAGCTGAACTGTCAGCAGCTGAATGAGTGGAATTTTTTGGCTTTGACAGTAAATCCCTCATAAGCACCTGCAAGTAAACATTTGTTGCAAGAAATGGGAGATATGACAATATGATCCAAAAAAGAAGAACCACCACCAGACGGTACTTTTGTACAACTGCAACATACCAGCCAGAATTGCAGGGATTGAAAATGAATTGCAAACTTGTAATTTTTGAAAAAACCCAGCATCTGGAGAGAAAATAAAATGCAATGGTTAACTGAAATGCAAGATTTATAAGTGTTCTTGTAAAATAGAAGTAAACTGAAACAGCGAAATATTCCATCCATGCATATGATAGCAACATGAATTAAACAAAAGAAAATCAACTTGTCCTTTGGCGAACAAGTTATGCGATTTTTTTTGCAAGATCTGTTGTGAAACGAAGATATTTTGTCATCTGCAAGTATCTCTTCTGTGGAGTTTAATCAGCACAAAGCCAAAAGAATAATGAATGATATTGAGGTTAAAAAATATCTATAACAAAATTGCCAAAGAGAAACCAAAACCACAATTAATATACTTCATCTTGAGCCAAACTTCCCTAACCTAAGCTGCACAATATTACAAACTTACTATTACTATTATTATACTATACATTAATTACCTGTTCTAGGTAGAGTGAAAGTATGGAACTATCTCCAGCAATACTTTGCAAGTTAAAGGAACCCAGTAACACCATACATTCACATACGCATTCAGCAAATTCATATTCACCCTCATCTACAGAGCCAGGAACTGAACCAGATTTGTACAAAAAATCCCTAGATATATTCATCAACAATTGAAAGATTTCCCTCATAACTTGGTCAATTTCAGAAGCAGATGCATCAACAGATCTCTTCCTACAATCACAATTCATATATATCATTCATCAACAAAAAAGAAAAAAAATGCCATCAGAATATATCAACCATTAGAGCTCTATAATGCATACCTCGACGAAACAAGTTTGAAAAACTCAGAAGCATGAAGACGAAAGTCTGGAGCAGATAGTAGGAAACCACAACTGTTGGGAGGCGACAGAGAAATAAGTTGGGAAGAGACAGAGAAATAATGTACTTATGTAGCAAGAATACTGTATTGACCTAGAATAGATAGTAAACAAGGTGAGATACGTACCCATTAATGATACCAGACTTGGAAAGATCAGTCAATGGAGCCCACTCGGCATATGCAATTATTGCATTTAAAGCAGCTGTTACTGCAGCAGCATGCAGTTTGGCAATGTCAGTCTGTTTTCTACCAGCTTCATTTAGTGCAGCTACAAAGTGTCTTTCTAGTAACTGTACCAAGCATCACAACATTAACAATAATGCTTAACAAAGAACTTGTAATGAGGTTTAGGGCTGAGACATACAGTGTACAATAGAGGCAAAATTTCAGGCAATGATTCAGTTAGCCCGCGCAAAAGTATCCTCCGGCGCTCACCTAAAACATCAATATTGCAAGTAAGAAGGACATATAACATTTCACTTAATCCCAGTTCTATTTAAGGTGGGAATGTGCAAACAGTCATGCTAAGTGCATTTCGTGTTTTGTATTTTACTAGTACAACCAAGTTAGTCAAAATTAAGGTTTTATTTAGGACTGGGAAGAGCAGTCAAAATCGTATCATAAGATGTACTGCAAATCCTACAAAATTCAAAAAATGTGTGTGTATCTATGTATATATATAAAATAAATATGGAAAAAAATTAAATCATACAAGCTTTTAATTAAATTCGAAAACAGTGCCTTATAATGAAAACTTATTTTTATTAACTTCACTCATTCCTTTTATTACTTCAACTGACCTAGTCTATTTGTCTGGTCCAAACAAGTTTAAATCTTCTCTCGCTAGCCGAAGGAGAAAACTTAAATGGGCTCAAACCACAGGCCCAAAAAACCCTAATCCCAGTTCTAGTTAAACATAAACAAACCACAGCTAAGGAAAACACAATAAGTGACCACACACGGGTTTCGGCTGTGGAGTCTGAAGTTACGTGTCCAGCGGCAAGATGGGGGGGGGGGGGCGGCTTGCAAGCGGCATCCATGGCAGGCTGTGTACAGCGGATAAACGAACAAAGACAACCAGCGGTAAGTAATTTCAGCGCAGCAGAGATCGACCTTCAGTCACAGGTTTTTCAAATCAGAACCCTTTTTTCGGTAAACAGGTCACAGATTCGACCCAGAATCACAGCTTGCTCAAGATCGACGCTTTTACAGATTTTTCGATCTTGAGCGGCAATTCTACCCAATCCTGACTGGCCACAACATTGCGCAAGATCTGGGAGGTTGGTATTGGGTCTGAACTCTGAAAAAATTGTGAAATCGAGCGATATGATCCAAATCATGATTTTAGGTACTATGAGTACAAATGACTATATTATTAGTATAATATGTAGACAGGGAGGGGTCCTGACAATCACCAAGTTGGCACATCCCATTACATCCAGCAACCTCTTCCTCGCTCTAGTATGCATTTTTGGTCTGCTCTTTTTTCACTTCCGCACACACATTAAGTTTATCAATGTATCAGATGGAAAACATTTCAGAGAGATATGTAATAAATACGCCATACTAATGTGTCCCATGCCCTTGTTTTTTTTTTTTAGAGCGAATGCCCTTGCTTTGTTTACTAATATTGGATGCCCAATATTACCGTTAGAAACACTCATATCTCTCCATTATTTAACACAGTTGGAGCAAGTTTGATTCTTTGACTCAATTTGTATATACGAGCCCCATTTACTAAAACCTATGTGAGAAAGCTCAAGACATTACAAACCTTCTAAGTCCTCATTGTGAACTGTAATGTCCTCAGGAAGCCACCGCAGCATCATTGAAACCAACTCAGCCTGTATGTAATTTCGAATTTTTAAAAAACAGTGCATAGAAATAGAGTAAATCAAGCATGAAAATGAGACAAGAGAGGAAACTTGAAATTTACTTGTATTGGACCCTTGCTAGATAGAGTAACCAAAGATGGATGTATTTCTCGCCATAGATCAAGACCCTCTCGTCTAACAATCTGTGAAAGTACCACCAACCAAATATAGTTTAGGCCAAGCAAAATTTCACATGTAAGAAGCAATGTAAATAAAAATGAAGATCGTTGTGGTGAAAACCTCGGCAACAAGGGCAGCGGTCTGACTTTTAAGAGCCCAGTTTTCAGAAGGATCTGCAATATCATACATTAAATCCATGGAGAGCTTTGCGAAATTCTTGTGCTCTTCGGAGCTTAATTCCTCCCACCTTAACCGCACCAAATGCTGTATACAAATGTATTCTCACATAAGAAACAAAAACAAATAACTAAAAACACATATGCTCAAAAATATCAAGAAAAATCTCCTAGAAAAGGAAGTAGTAACAGCATATCAACATGAACCTGCAGCATCTTAAAAGCATGCAACCGGATTTCAGATGACCAATTCTTTTTCACCAGAAGGAACAACGTGTTGGCTAATGTCCGTATATCACCACTTGCCTTCATCTGTAGAGATTTAAAATGCATAAGTCTTTAGAAGATATTCAAATGTTAACCAATCATCACCGTAAATTAGCAATACTAGTAGACTACAACAACAACAATCGAGCTTTATCCCACTAAATTGGGTCGGCTACATGAATCAAACAACACCAACGCCATAATGTTCTGTCATCATATACTGGTAGACTACTACTACTACTACTACAATAACTAAATGCAGTTAAAATAATATAATATAATATAACAGCAAATACTAAAGGAATATTGTGATTGTGAACAAAGCTGTTGAGTAAACTCAATTAGGTCATCATCATTAATATTAAAAATAAAAAATAAAAACTAGTCTTAAAACTCTCCTTTATTATTATTATTATATTGAACAATCCATGACAGTAACAAAGTTGGTGAATAGAACGATTAAACATGTGTTTAAGTGTGATTAGGGTTTCTTGTGAAAAAGGTTGAAGTAATTTATGAACAGAAAAATGAATTGAATACAAAATTTGATATATGATCAGATGAATTGATAAACACTGAAAATGAACGAGTTAAGGAAAGGGCGTTAGAGAGAAGAGATTACGGAATCGAGAAAAGAGAGAGCTTGTTGACGAGCGTCAGGAGTAGAAGACCAGTTGAGGGCGGTGGCTATGGCTTGAGCCACATTGTGAACATTACTATCCTCCATTGAAGCAAACTTCACTGCAACGATAATCACTTTCCAGAGATAATCGCTTTTCGTCAACACAGAGAGAGAGGGATAATCGCTTTTTTTTTTCAACACAAGTCTCGTTCGTTCGTTCTTTGGGGTTTTTCAGTTTTCACTTTTTCATTTAAAGTCCACACACACACACACCAGCCTGGGTTTTGTTCATCGCCTTTTATAACGGTAGTGAGTGCTTGTGTATTACGCTGTTATGCTATGTTACCCTTCTCCTTTTTATTTTATTTTTATGGATTAATACTTCCATAAATTAATAGTAATTAATCAAAATTAATTATGAGATACATGCATTGTCGAACCAATTAATTTTGGATTAGTCAGGTGGAAACAGAAACATAATGACGGTATAAATGGTGGTAACCATGGTTTAAAGAGAAGTAATGTTATATATAACGATCTCGACTTTTTTATTTGCAAAATCTCACAATGCGTGTTTGAAATCTATTTTGTAAGTTTAAAAGGGAAATTTTATTTTAGGTATGGATTTGGTGGCGGGATTCACGGTTAATAATGTTAAGTAATAAATTATGTTTAGTCGTGATGGCTTCGTGATAACTATCTCATAATATTAGTATTTTTGTTTGAAGAAACAATGATATTATTTCTAAACAAACTGAGATTTTAGTAAAAAAAAAATGAGGTTGAGTAAAACAACAAACAAGCAAAGCAAGATTCTGTTTCTAAAGTTACCACATTTGGAAGCTTCAAGTTAAGAGATCCTAAAGTATTTAAACTTCAAACTAAGTCCAAGGATTGCTTTTTGCTTTTGATACAAAGAACATGCCAGTGGATATGGGGACAAATGGGAAAAAGGACGAGGGTAGGTAATTGTGAGGGATAAATAACTAAAGTTACCATCACGTAATTCCTAATAAGTGCTAAAAATAATCATCACTAAAATGATCGATAGTGAAAATGGAAGCCACGTGTTTCAAATATGCTTTCATATATTTCACAATTTTCTTTGATAAGTGGTATGAATACAAATATTAGGGGATTGCTTTCATATATTGGATATGTTGCACATATACTTAGTATGTTTGAATTCATTATTATATGCTACTAATTATTATGTTATCAAATTAGAAGTTATGTGCTATAATATAGTGATTGCACATTATTATGGTCTTTCAATAACATCAACAAGCATGTAATCTCTTTAATCATCCCTAACTCAATTTTTCCAACACATGTTTAATTTTGTCTTTTTCTCTAAATTACTATACTCTCTCGGCTGGCGATGGTTATGTATGGAGGTTTAAGGTCCTAAAATGCAATGTATGATGGAAATGGAGCTAACTCTATCCAAGTAAAGGAATAAAAAATGAATTTCAAAAGAGTAAATAACTTCTATTTGTAAGTTTTATCATAGCTCCTTTGTCTTCCAAAACCCCTTGGTTTCGAAAATTCTTCCAATCATTCCAATGCCCTGCACAAAATATTTCAACCAATTTCTCCAAAAATGTAGCCGGTGGAAATGAGAAAAGAGATTCAACATGTAATGAATGATTAAGATGAGGGTTTTTCTATCATTTGCAAATTTGCACATGTTAAGAAGTTTAAAATAGAAATTTTGTATTGAAACTTGTACATTTAATATTAAATATAAAACTTTTGAATAAATAATTGTTATTTTCCAAGAAAAAGTTACTACTATTAGTTGTTTTAACATGTGCAATATTGCACATGTTAGACAAACCCAAAAGATGAAATGAAGAAATTAGTTATGTTAGAATAGTTATAGTTATTACTTTTAATCCTTTTAGAGTAATTTTCCATCATTAATGAACAACCCAAAATTGTTCATAACACAACATCATATTCCTTTGTTCACATAAATAATCACTATCTTTTGTCTTATTTTAAGCCCTTAGACAACTCGCTTCTTCATTTCAACAAATTATATGGCTAACCAATTTACAATAATATCACATCAATTATTCAATTAATCAAAAAAATGATTATTTTTTGTTTATAATAGTGATTAAATGGTGCATGCGTATAAAAAATTGTGGTATTATTGTAAATTGATTAATCCTAAATACACCAATTATTCAATAAATCTAAAAAATGATTTTTTTACTTATTATAATGGTTGAAGGGTGTACCAATTTGCGCTTTACAAAGGGTCAAATAATATTCCCTTAAAAAAAGAGGGACAGATAATTGGATTATATAATAATACTCCCAATTTAGGAATAATAATATGAAATGTAACAAATATAATAGAAAAGAAAGATAGATATAGTTGACATTTGTTTATACTTTAAACCAACCAACATATTTTTGTTGCTTATATTCGAGATCGAATGAGCTAATTCTTTTTTTTTTTTTGAAGAAGTTGAACTAACACATCTAAATCGGCACCCAAATTTAACCCTCAAAATTTTCAAATTTGCAAATCGACCCCTAATTTCAATTTTTAAATTTGCCAAAAAAAAATTAAAAGTTGTCCAAAAATGATGACAATAATTTTTTTTATTACTCCAAACAAATATGTTTATAATTGAATGCAATTTAATTGAATCATATGAATTGAATTCTAAATTCTTTAAAATTTCTCAATTACCTCATCAAACACACTCTTAATATCTTGATGGTTTTTGAGGATTTTGGAGGGGAGAGATTTGGAGAATATAGTATATATTTTTATGTAAATTTTATTAAAAGAGCATCATGATTAATATTTCCATATCTTAATTCAATGACACTTAATTGATTTAAAAAAAATATTTTATAGTGTCCGTAATTTTAAAAATAAATAAAAGTAAGCCGTCCCTCACATATACCTTAAGAAAGTTTTTTTTTTCGTTCTTGATTTTAAATTTTTGAATTCGTTTATGATTTTCTATTTGTGCCTCTCTTGGGAAGTATTATGGTCTAGTTCGCTGGAGGCTTTTGGTTCAGTACTTGTACCTTAAGATTCATAGCATAATTTGGTAAAAAAAATAATAATTCATAGCACAATTAATCATAAGATGTATAAAGGTGTCAAAGGATTGCAAAAGACCTTGCTGACTTGGTTCACCAACCTAGTGTTGAAATGAGAATAGGGAAATATCTTTTTTTTTTAACAATTCACAACGAATTAAGCACAATTTAGAAATTAACACGGGTCTCCTTAACAAAATCAAGATATACATCATGATAATTCATTCTCTTACCATACTAACATTTTTTTTTTCCCAGTGTTCGAATATTGAACCTTGCATATATTATACATTGTTCATACCAACTGAGATAAACTCACAGGGACTTACCATACCATCAGTTTAAACAGAGGAAAAAAGTTTCAATTAAAAAACAAAAGAAATTATGAGGTATACTTTGAAGATGTAACTAAAGATAGGGAAAGATCATTCTTATCATCACTTACTGATAGCTGTAAAAAGGAAAGCATCACTTGCTGATAGTCTTATACTCAGGAAGTGGGCACATATCAGGACCATGGGACACACTCAAAGGGCAATTGCTCAGCAAGTGTGTAGGCAACCAAAAATGAGGCAGCAGACTCAGATTCTTAATTGGACTCTATAAGTAAGAAATATCTATGCTATAATTGCCTTTCCTTTAAACTTATCTTTGGGGGCACCTTTATGTAGTTTTATTATATCCCATGCCTCTCCTGCAGTGTGTTTCTTCCGCTTTGGCAATCCAATTTCGGCAGCATTACCAATTGGACCCGACCAAGCTTGGAATGGTTCCTTTGAATAGGTATATGTGGTTGAAGTGAAAGATATATCGGTAGGAATAGTATCTGGATCAATATGACGTGAAGATCCCAAAGGAAAGCCAAGTTGTCCATCTTGATGAGGTGGAGGGAACTTTTCACTCTTGCTCTTGGCATTTGCATGAGTAATTAGACGTCTTCTCTGTTACACATGAAATGATATAAACAAATTTATTCTGACCATACTTTCAGTCGCAATGTCATGATCATGCGGACGTAGATTTCTTATATTGTTAGAAAGAAAGTAGCAAACAAGTTTGTGAAAGGATAGATTTCATCTCTAAACAAAGCATAGACGAAGCTAAAGATGCAGAAAAACATAAAGGCATTAATACAGAAGAGAATTTTGATATTTAAGTTGTAAGAAATCCATGATAAATAAGAGGCTCAAGCTGCTTCTAATTAAGAAGTAGGAAACCATTTTTAGCTAAGCTCATTCAAAAGAAGGATAACTAAAATAATCGTTTTAATTCAAATTACTCAAGACAAATTCAAATATCTTAAGGTACCATTTATAATCTACCACACTTGAGTCAGATTGAGAAAGTTTGGTGACCAAATCCTAATTGTTCTTTCTAGTTTGGCCCTGTCTGGATAAACAACTTATTTGCAGATTATAGCATAAACACTTATGATGATAAGCACTTGTGTATAAGGTATTTCTATATCAAAATAAAAAATGAAGTTAAATTGTTTTCATATAAGCTATAAGTTGTTTTCAAAAGCTATCTTGGATAACTTATGAAAATAAGCTGAAAGTAGTCGTAAGCTATCTTCATAAGTTCTACCTAACAGTCTCACAAAACTTATGTCTCAAATAATCCAATCCAAAGAGACCCTTAGTCTCAATCTTTTCATTCCTTAAGCATGCTTAAAGACATTAAGCTCAAAGCACATGTATTTAGCAATTGTATAAAACAAAGCATCACTAGTATTGTAGCGATTAGCAATATTAGTAATTTGTTAGAACATACATCAATATTGAACTGAAGCTCGGCATTGGCTTCGGGAGCAGGCATAGCTTTCATAGAAGGTTCACGCGTACGATGCTTCTTTGAGCCATCAACCTGAGCTTTGCTTGCAGCTCTTTGTCTGAAAGTTTATAGACAAAAAAGTATCTTAGAGACGATTAAATCAATCATACCAGGTTGGAAAAATCATGACTAGCAGACATTACCCAAAACAAAAGGAAAACTTTTTCACTTATGACTGCTATAAATGTCATCGAGTATGTTTTGACTAGAGTTTATGTTATGTATAAGGCTGTTGGAAGAGCACATTTGTTAAATAACAGAAGGTTAAAAACGTCATTGAATAATGCAGATAATATAAAAAAAAATTTGGTAATATCCGGGTCAACGCCCTACATTTAGTCCTCACAGTTGATATACCCTTGCACTTTCTCCCTCTCAATCGCTAGATGATATCTTAGTTAAATATATTCAAATACTTCCAATATGCAGAATGGAAACTTAAGAGTAGAAATACCTCCTCACTTCGTCGTCCCGTCTTTTAGCATCCATTTCTTTGCTTGGGGGGTATTTTGGAAGACTAGAAGGATCGCAAGCATAAGGTTCTGTGGTAAAGAACTGCAAAATGTAGGAGCAGACAAGCAAAGTAGTTGTAACTCAACGGGGATAACACCTGAATCAGATTTAAGACAGTTTCATTTTATAAATTCATACATGGATAAGCCAATGTTAAATTGATTTGGTCTGTCTATGAAGTGTCGACTCGCTGGTAAGAGTTTGATCTCGTAACCTCAAGGGACATATTTCAAACTTCCTCGGAGACAGTTGTAAAATGGGCAATAGTGCCACTCTATTAAAAATAATTTCCCCCCTCTTCAATTTAAAAAAAAATATGTAGGACTCACATTTATTTTTAATTTTAATTAAAAAGAAAACACCAAAAAATTTCTAAATTTATTCCAAGATGGATTCATGTGGTTAATAAACATGGCTTAATACAGGAGCATCACCTCTAAGACTGCATTCAAGATATGATGGACTTGTTCTCCTATAGCAGCAGGTTATGTCGGTCAAGCACATTGTTAATATAGGATATCCAAAACAAGAAGCCAAAGAACCAGGCTCTAAGAAGATTTAATGTAAAGATCAGAATATCCACTGGCTAAGATTGTTGTTAAGGGTCATATAGCCTGAAAATTATAGGGTTTCATGCAGCTAAATACGAAGTCTAACCATTCGTATTACAAAGCAGAGCTTCACATATGTGTTTTATGGCTTCATTTAGCTAAAAATGCAGCTTAGTCATACGTATCAACAAACAGATCTTCAAGTATGCATATACTTTAAGGATATCTATATGCACGGACAATATATCAGTCTAAGACTCTTAAGTGGTACGACTACAAAGCTGGGAAATTTCGAAAAAAAACCCACCTCACTTCTTAAAGCATCTGAGGCGGTTTCCCGTTCTACAGGATCAATCGCAAGAAGTTTATCAATAAGGGGTAGAGCAGACGGTGGAAAACCTTTGAATGTCTCTCTTATGCATCTCTTGTATGGTTCTCGAGGTTTAAACAATGTAGCATTGGGCAACTTTGACTTCTTCCAGTATTCATCAGAAGGTGAACCGCATAGTTTATATATCTGATGCAGTTGCTCCACCTATGCAAGAAAGAAGTCAGATAAGTTATTTGTGATTTTGAATAACTTGCTATAAATATAACATTCTTACAAACTACACATGAGTCATAAGCTAGGATATAACTAAACATACGATCTAGTATACCACTAAAAAGGGAAATATACCATAATGATTGTGGTACATTGTGGACAGCGTAATTTGGCAGTCAGCATATTTAGGCAAATGAAATGAAATTTCTGTTAATATCATTATAATCACTAGCATCTCTATATTCTCATAAATGCAAACTATAATTAGACCGAGATTACTAAAACTTAGATAGTTGTGACACAAAAAAGGGAAATGAAAAATCCTAAAAGCCAACAAAATGAGATATGTAAGTTTTCACCTCTGTACGGCCAGGCATAATTGGTTTCCCGACCAATAACTCTCCTAAAATACATCCAGCACTCCAGAGGTCTATACCCACACCGTAATCTGTGGCCCCAAGAAGCAACTCAGGGGGCCGATACCAAAGGGTTACTACACGACTAGTCATGGGATGCCTATAGTTTGGATCAAAAAAGGATGCCAAGCCAAAGTCAGCAATCTTAAGTATTCCTTCATTGTCAATAAGAAGATTTGATCCTTTAATATCACGGTGAAGTACATGACGGTTATGACAATGCTCAAGTCCCGAGAGTAGTTGATTCATATAACATTTTATCTGCAATTGAAGGTGCAATTTTTAAAAAAATCAAATACTACAGCTTGAAAAGAAAATGAACCAAATACCAAAGAATAACTTAAGTAATTAGTCCAAGGCAAAACCAGGTCTAACCTGAGACTCTGTAAACCTGATTACCGGGCTAGCAGCAAGTCCGGCTAAATCATGCTCCATGTAATCAAACACCAAATACAAACTACAGGACATCCTTGATGTAACTAAACCTTGCAACTTAATAACATTTGGATGATCCAACCTTCGCAGAATAAGAATCTCTCTAGCCATGAATTTAATGCTCTCGGGTTCTAAATTGTCAAATCGAACCTTCTTGAGAGCAACAACTTTACCGGTCATGGAGTCTTTAGCTTTGTACACATTACTATAAGTACCTTGCCCAATCTAAAATAAAAGACAAGAATCATAGTCAGAACTTAATTTGAGATTCTACACTACATCAGTTCTTCTTACAAGCTACAAACAGTTAATTCAACCAATACCTTATCGATTTTTTCAAATGTGTCGGCCTTTCGCGGAATCCAACCAGTGAGAGCTTCTCCACAGACAGCAGTGAGCCAAGATGGCCATCCAGCAGCAACCTGTTCACCATGTAAATGTTTAGGTGGATTACTTAGCCTTGGATTCGGCTTTGTTCTTCGAGACTGTTGAACCCTATCATCACTCTTCTTCTTCTCATCATTCTCAGTCTCTACCACATTCTTCTCCGTGGCCACAGAAGCTTCATCAACCTTGTTCCTGTTAGTTTGGAATTCATCAACCTTGTTTGACGAGGCTTGGCGACCAATCACACATCCCATTTCTTGAAACTATGCTTCATTGTCACTTAGCATTGCTTCAAATTAGAATAAGAATTAAAAAAAATGAAAGAAAACTAGAAAAAAGGAGTGAGTTAGTGTAATAAAGGTAAATAATGTGGAGTTGTTGTAATATAGAGAGAGTGGTTGTGCATGTAGTGTTTGTTGTATGGTCTAAGACAAGAAGAAAAGAGAGTGAGATCTTCTTCTTCTTATCTTTGCACTCTCATTTTCAAGTCAAACTACTTAGTATATCTCAATTTCACAATTTACAATACAAAACCATTTGTTTTTGTAGTCCTTCCACACATCAATATACGGACGGGTAGGATTTGGAGGTGAGTAATAATCTCCTACTTACTTTTGCGCTTTCTTTGTGACGTAACGTAACTCCTAAGGCACCATCATGGACAATATATCCGTATTTCACAATCTTTCTAATTTCTTTTATGAAAAATTTGTAGGTGAAGCGGACTTTGGGACACACCAGAGTCGGGATAGACATCAAGACACTGATGATCGGAATTTTTTTATCAGTCGAATCAACCTTCATTAACTTTATTAGATTATTTTTTGAACAATTTTAATATTTATTAATTAAAAAAATAGTCAGAAAAAAAGTATTGAAAAATCTGTAATGGAAAAGGAAGTGTCTCAACAACACTTCATATTGAATTGTGTTTGTCCGATGGTAAATGAGAATGATGTGGGGTTATGCTGTGTGTTGCGAGACAACTGACAACCCAACCCATGTGCTACGGAGTATTTTGTTGTTAAAATCAAACAAAAATTCGACAGATACCCTTTATCCTTGTCAATAATTTATCTTCTGATTTCCCCTACTTCAATCAATTTTCTCTCTCATACTCGCATTATTTTTTACTCTTGTTATTTTGGTTTTCGTGTCAATAATTGATTTTTTTCCGTAAATTTATAGTTGTCTATTTGTCTTATAAGTTGTCATATAAATAATTGTTCAAATAACTCGTATCCCTTTATCGAGTGTATGTGTATGCTTATCAAGGTAGTGGGTAGCTGATACTAACCCTTCTGATAGCAATTTACATTACATGCGGATACTATTTTGTTTCAAAATCATTAATTGATTATTGATTTTTTAAAATTAAAATACAAATTTTGTTAATAAATAGTTAATTATTATAAATATAAAAAGCAAAATTATTGGTAAATATGAACAAAAAATGCCTCACATTTAAAATTGTCACTTAATTATGGCAGTGTCTCAATGTCCTTGGCATTTTGGATGATTTTTTTTTTTAGAAATGAGGAAAATAATTACTGCTTAATACTCCCCTTTGTCTCAATATAAATTATTTTAAATGACAATTGAAAAATATAGCAGTTTTTTTTTATTTTTAAAACATTCTGATTTATTTTCCAAAATTATTTTATATTAACTCTATTTATAAATGATATGAGAAATAGAGATCACAATAATTGAAAAAAGCGAAAGTCACATGCATGACTTATGATCATAATATAATATAGAAAATAAACTTAATACTTTATTGGTATTGTAAAACAATATAAAATGAGACGTTTGTGTTTTTTTGTTGCTAAAATGACTTCGCAACAGACAATATTTAGATCACTATTATTAGAACATGTAATCTGTCCTCGTGAGTTTAACTCAGTTGGTAAGGACAGTGCATAATATATGTAAGGTCTGAGGTTCGAACCCCAGACACCACAAACAAAAAAAAACATGTAATCTTAGTTTCACAATAGAACTATTACTATAATTTATGTGAGAATTTACATTATCAAATCCGCTCACCATTACAAGTCAGGTAAACCTGACTTCAATTCCCACACCCGATTAAATCGGTGGGATCTCTTGTCAAAGTTGGACGTTGGAACATATTTGTAGAGTTTTTGTTTACTTATCTACAAAGGCAACCAACATATTATTTGGTACGACCTACCACTACATGTTTTAACTTTTAACCACTATACTCATTACTTAATACTCATAATATTTATATTTGAGAATTAAGATGGCCAAGCTCAGAGCTTAGTTCTTGAGACCTCATTTGTCTTTGGGTTTTGAATCTCCTTTTTCACTGCTTTTGGACGTCTCTGCTACATACCTCCTTGGAGGAGCAGAGCAGACTGGAACTACTGATCTAATTCTCACAGCTGGGGCCATATTGAATTGAGGAGTAGGCGTTCTTACCATGCCCAGATTTTGTGGGACCCCAGTTCTCAACCTTGGAGCAACAGCCATAGGTACTTCTCTATGCTGCACTGTGGAACCAGTCGATGAAGTACGGCCCGTGGTTCTCACGGTGGAATATGAAGCTGCTGGTGGTCTAAAACATCTATTGGAACTTGCTTGTGAATGTGCTATGGCAATCCTGGATGGGTTTTGCAGCTCAATATTAATTGGTTTGTTTTCATATCCAATGCTCCTATGAGAATCCCACTCAGATTTCAAACTTTGTTCTCCTCCCAGTTCATTTTTACTACTACTGCTTTGAGAGCCGCCATGATTCTGTCTCACATTCTCTGGAGCTGGTGATTGGACTCTTGTCTCATTGCTAAAGTTACAAACTTGGGAGTCTTCTGCTTTTTCTTCTTGTATCTCTCTAATGGTTACTGTTGACCTCCCCGTGTTTACCTGGGGGACAATTTGGTTTGAATAGTAAAATGGAGGCCTTGGTGTAGCAATAGAGAAATTTGGTCCTACAGGGAATGATGATAACTCTTTAGATGGAAAATAGAGATAGCGATCTGGCTGGATCACAGAATGCATTAGTGGATAAATCTGCGGAGCAGGTGGAATAATTGGTTGAATGGTTAGTGCCATCATTTGCTGCATAATTTGTTCTTGCTGCCAAATCTGATGAAGAGCCAATTCGGGCGAGAAATTAGAGATTCCACAATGTTGGTATTGCATAGAATACATCCCTGGAGCTGGCTGGGTTGACACCAATGAGGTTGTAGTTGACTTTTGCCATCTATGTTGATGATCACATTCTGGAAAGTTCTTTGACCCAGATGACTGTAAACTTGCAAGGACCCGAGCAATAATAACATGTTCTTGTTCTTCATTGCTTTTAGACTCAGATGAAAACGAGGATGAAGTTGAAGAACATAACTGATTCTCTGACACTGGAAAGAAATTTAGAACAAATAGAATATAAAGCAAGTCACGGAAAGAAAAGAAGCATAAGCCAGATAATGTCAAATCAAAAAGAATAATAGGTAAATTGAAAACAAGAGAAAATGAGGTTGTACTATCCATGACTCTGAACTGGAAATATATACATAAGGAGACATAATTACATCCGCAAAATGCTCACATTTTCTCAATGCTGACCAGGCAGCTATTGCCGCATTTTTCTGAGCCTGTTTTTTGGTCCTAGCTGGGTCTCCAGTAAAATGCATTCCAGCAATCTCAACGGTACAATAGAAGTTAGGGACATGACCTGGTCCAGCACGAATAGTCCTATAAACAGGAAGATTCAGTCCAGCTCTGTGGGCAGTTTCCTGGAGCAAATTCTTGTATACTCCTGTTTCATCCTGTAAACATCCAAACAACAAAATGTTACTTTTAGTATATAGGGAAATAGTTGGACCCATAAGTAGTGCATTTCCCTAATATATATATTCACGAGTAGTGCTAGTAGAGCCCACTCTAACACTCTTTCCAACACTCATTCTCTTATTGGCTGTGAAACTCATGCGGGTTTAATCACTTTATGTGGGGACATTTCCAAAATCATGGGACCCACTTGAATTTCAATAAGAGAGTGAGTGTGGGAAAATGAGTGTTAGCATGAGTGTTGCTAGCACTTCTCATATTCAACATTGCAATAGAAGAATTTTAATATGGGGGGAAGATAGAAAAGAAAAGAAAAGCACCATAATACACTTGAATCCAACAAGCTAAAATATCTAGTATTCTTTGGAGTACTAGAAATGAAAAGCACTATAATACACAGGGGAAAATTAAATTGACAGTCTCAAATTCTTCTATTCATTCCATTTGGATATAGAACTATTAAATCTAATGACTCAGACATCTTTTAAATCCTTGAGGAAAAACTACAAACTACAATAGATGATAAAAAGGGAACAAAAAGTTTCTTTTTGAACGAAAAAGGGGAACAAAAGTTAGAATCTATTTGTATTTTTTTATCAACATCAGGATTGAAAAGTCCAGTAAAGACCTAAATGACAATGTATATTTGGCCTTCATGTTGTCTAGTTACTGGTTAGCATATTAGCCCAGCAGAGAGAAAGTGGTACATTGACCAGGTATAATTCATAAAAAACTGGGAACTGAGCTTATACATAATAGATAAAAACTGAGCTATTAGTTTATAGCAGCATAGCTCTTACTTCAAATAGCTGATAGAGCAATATCTATGTAAACAACAACAACCAAGCTTTATCTCATTAAGTGGGGTCGGCAACATGGATCAAATGATGTCATAATGGTCTATCATATATCACTGTAAATAAAAAAATTAATATTCTATTGTCGGTTATTTTTATAGGATGAAGTTCCCATATAAGCTACCATTGAACCGTCTATTTTTAACAGTTATTCCATTTAATTTAAAATATGAAGCTAAAATTATTAAACCCTGACTTCATAATTCATATCAATTGACGCAAAACAGTGGGACCCTATGATCATCTGTTCTAGTATTCTAAATCAAAAGCATTATACATCAAATTTCTCACCAGAACTCTAGCTGCCAAAGTTCTAGAGGGACCTCTCGTTGCGAGTGTGTTGAGAGCTACTTCAGCTGCAGCATGTTCGGCCTGTCTAAGAGTAGAGCAAAATGTAGGGCTTTCAAAGGTTTCTCCATTGAAGTTGACAGTTACCTTGAAACGAGGAGCATGATCTGGCCCTTCACGAATGCATGAATAGGCTGGCAAATTAAAACAGCTTCTTTGAGCCAACTCTTGCAACCGGTTCTTATACATATCTGCACAGTATGCACAAATGAACTTGCAAGCCTAAGATAAAAAAGACTTTGTTATGATTCTTTTGAACATAATGCAACAGATTCTATCCCGGTGCGGTAATAAATGGATACGATAACTAACACTACTATATGAATATATGGTAAGCAATTTATCACATACTATGAGTGAGTTACTATAATATTATCCTCTACATTTCTTTCACAACATTATTGAGTAGCACAAAACTCAAAGCAACCTCGCATTCTATGCAGGCAAGTACATGATCTATAAAATCCCAACAGCTTAAAACATACAATGCAACATCTGAAACATCTCAAATTCTCAGTGATTTTTCACTATTACACCAAATTTAAGAAAACAGCAAATTCTTTGTAATCACATGCATCAAGCACAAAACACACTTTCAATTTGGTCCATGAATGTTGTATTCACGAGGATTGGTTTTGCCATCCAAAAAGGTCTAGCGGCGCAGCTTGTTGCTCGCTTGCCTTCTATTCAAGTGTAAATAATGATTTTTATATATAAAATCACTATACTGATTTGGATTTGAAGTGTCTAAGTTCCATAAATTTTGAATCAAATACATCAACTTTTGTTGACTCAAACGTCGACAGGAGATAGTGTAATAAACTCAACAAAACAAGACAGCCATTCCATGTAAAATAAATAAATCACAGTCGAACAAAGAGACAGCAAAAACACGAAAAATGAAGTAACTGAATGATGAAAAAAAATGAATTTGTTTTAAAGCAGAAGCTTCAATCAGATCGAAAATTCAGACAAAAACAGCATGCGAATGGCATTAATAAAACAAAAGTAAAAGAGCATAAAGCGTGGAATGGAATCAAACCTCTTCAAAGGATCTGTGTGTGAGGGAGCAGAGTTAGGCGACAAATTTAAATTTAACTCATTTCACTAAATTTTCCTCAGAAAAGTAAGTGATGGAAAGTAGTTTAGGAGGAAACTGGATAATATTATTATGATTTATTGCCTACTAAGCTATACATTCATTCATGCTTTCTGCTTCCAGTAGCAAGCCCCGAGATCCTAACCATCCATTAAAGAGGTGAGAGAATATGTTTTAAAATAAAAAATGGAAAGAGAGTCTAATTAATAGCTGGGATTCAACAACAGCAGAAAACTGGAGAGGATCTTCTCCCCAAACTAAACATTTATTTATTTATTTATTTTACAAATGGCAAAATTAAACTTTTTTGTTTTTGTTTTACCTACTTTCCGACGTGATCTGCTTGAGTGCACGGGTCATATCGAAAGGTAATATTTGAAGGTAATAGATAACAAAAAAGTTAGATTAAGTATAGCGAGACATGTTAACATTTATAAGTAAGAGATATAATGAGACGGGTTAACGGTTAATCCTTTCCAAAAAAATAGCATCTAATTAGAAACATAATTTTATTTTACTTTAGATAAACATTAAATGCAAAAGTGTGAAGGAAAAAATTAGGTTAAAATTAAGCTAAGTATAGCGAAACGGGTTAACATTTACTAGATTTTTGACCCGTGTGACGCACGTGTCCTATCGACTATAATAAACATCAGTAAGTTATACTATATATATATATATATATATATATGTATTTTGGATTTAATCCTCCAGTTTTCAGAAGAAAGAAGAAGAAAAAAAAAGAGGCTTGATATTTCGGAGTTTAATTGTGAGGTAAGTAAAGTCTGGTTAAAATTGTTCCATCAAAAAATCAAACTCAGATTCATCTGAATAATCCATCCTTTGGCGAACTTATTAACCACTTGAAACTAGAAACTAATCATAGTTATTTTTTTTCGGAGCTCATTAAGCACTTGAGACTAATCATAATTATTAATTCAACTTAAAAAACAATATACATTAATTTACTCATATAAAAACCCCATTTAAAATATTAACAATCACATAAACGATCTACAGTTCTTGCACAATTTTTTTTTTGTTGGTGAAAATAGCTTTTAAAAAAGAAGGAAATGACCCTTAAAAAAAATAAGGAAATGGAATGACAAAAATCAAGAACATGGGCTATCTTCAAAAAATAATAATGGATCACGTTGTAAGAGATCAATTGATGCTTACATATTTTTAAATGTGGTCATATTCTTGAAGATTAAAATTACTTGTTGGAATGCAAAATTTAGATCTACAAATGAAAGCTAGCATGAGTTTCTTTGTGCTCAATAAAATACTGAATTTTGTCTTACAATAATAATATTACAATGATTAATTTACAATCATATGCGTGGTAAATTTTTTACTAAGCATCTTCATCTCTCTCTCTTAATACTGAATTTTTTACACTTGGTTGAAAAGTTTGTGGTGTTATTGTATTGGTGTTGGACACAAGATAATTAAGGGCGTGTATTTCGGAGAGTTGGAGTATTCTATTGTTTTTTTCTTCTTCGGAAATATTTTTGGGAAAAAGTATTGGATCAATATCCACTCTTGGGATTAATTTCATTGTGAAACACATGATTCCCAAGGGCATGTAGACAAAATAACAAAACAATGAGTGTTAAGAAACTATGGCAAACAAATATTGAGGCCATTTTCAGTACAATCGATGTGTGTTGTTTTTTTTGTTTATGGAGTGAGATGGCTCTTTTATAGGATCTATTTAGAATGGCCAAAGTAACTCTTAGTGACCATCTAGAATGTGGAGGCCATATTTAATAATTTAGAAAATAAGGGAAGGGAAAGGAAGTTTGACCATCCATATCATTATTAATTTGTTTTATTGAGTAATTATTATAGTATTTTGTAAAATATTTTGATTATTAAAATAATATATTTAATTATCTATTTATTAAAATAATATTGTAAAGTATTGTATTATTTTGCAATAGGGTTGTGTTATTATTCCTATTATTTGTTTTATTTTATATATTTGGTCAAGAAAATAAAAAATGTGGTTAAATTATTATTTGTTTTATTTACTTATTTATTAAAATAAGTAAATGAACCGGTTTTTATAAAGTCCATCTAGCATGGTCAAAGTATGCTTGTTTGACTTATGATGGAAAACTATGTAAGGAAAGGGAGAGAAAGTTTTGACCCATATCATTATTAATTTGTTTTATTAAATAATTATTTCTCCATAAAAAAATTTATTATTAAAAATGGAAAACTATCTAAGGAAAGGGAGAGGAAGTTTTGACCCATATCATTATTAATTTGTTTTATTAAATAATTATTGCTCCATAAAAAAAATTATTATTAAAATATTGATTATTTGAATAATATATTTATTTACTTACTTATTTATTAAAATAAAAATATAATTAACACACACATATAACTAATCAATAGGGGATGAGTAGCTCATTTGGTTGAGATAAGGGATTAAAGGTGTTAAGGAGTTAAAAGTTCATGGTTCGAATCCTAACAAATGAGAAAATAATAACATAGCAACTAATATACTAACATTTGTTATTAAAAAATTATTTAGCTTATTTAAATCATATATAATATAAATTATTAATTAAAACATTAAATACAGGATGAGGAATCAAAACTCATAAAAAATTAAATATGATTGAAACATTAAATATGAGATGAGGGATCAAAAACTCAAAAAAAAATTAAACATATATAAAAGTTCCTTTGTGTAATTTTACCTTATTTTCATGAAAAATATTAAAAGTGAGCGAGAAAGTTTCACCAAATACATTTACAATTGTCTCCGTGAGCTTACTTCAGTTGGTAAGGACAATTCATAATATATGCAAGGTCTGGGTTCAAACTCCGACCACCATAAAAAAAAAAAATTTACGATTTATCAAAGGAAAATAATACTCTAGAGGAATTTTCGTACGGCAATTTTTCTCTCACACTTTTGATTTGTTGTCCTGCATTTTTTGATGATAAATCTCAAGTACATCTCTTCTTTTGTGCTACTACTTCAAATAAATTATTTGATGGTTTACACTTTATCCATAGGAGAATTCATTGCTTTGAATAGCAGCGATAATGACAATGACTATATCGACCTTGTTTATATTATGCATATATTTTTTTTGTTTTACTATTTAGCTTATTATTTTATTTAGAAAACATATAAATTAACATGAGTGAGCCTCCAATTAAATGAGCAAATTGTGTGTATAGATCGTGCAAATTTGTGGGGAGAGTGTCACACCAAATAACATCACTCAAAACAACTCAATTACAAATATTTGGTTAGTCATCATCACACGAAATTCGCTTGTCACATTTTTATGTTTATAAATCATAGAAACATTCATCGCTGCATGAAAATACAAATAAAAAAATGATGTAGATACTTTTAAAAACAATCAACCAAAAAAAAAAACTTGTTTTCTCATCCAATAAAAGAAAGAAAAACAAATTAAGACGAAATGAGGCAATCGTACTTTTAATTCATCATAATTTGAAGTACTTATTCAGACATTATTTCAAATTGCACTTTATATAGTAGTAATTCATCACACAGTGACACTAGTAGCAGTCACTAAATACACGGTGTGGCATTTGAAAAAAAGAAATTTCCTTCTTCTCAACATCAAAGAGGAAACTATGATCAGATTGATGACGTGCACCCAATATATTTGGTAGCTTTTCATTCTTCAAAGGCACAACAGTCAAACATAATATATTTCCCTCGGGTGCTGGAAAACTCAGAAACAATGTGTTAGGCTCCACCTCCAATTTAGCACCAAATTTAAAATAGTAAGTCATCCTAGGCCTCCCAACATGGTCTGGAACATTAAGATAGCAAAGATCATAAGCAAATTTACGTCCCGTATAAGGTTGCAAATTACCTTCTTCTTTAAAGTGAGTAATCACTTCCTCTTTCAACACTTTATAAGCTTTCTCCATTAAATGTGTTGCAAATCCACCTTCCCTACCTGGTCTCAATTGATAACTTTTGGGGGGTATTTTACGGAGTACTTTATCATTCAAACTAATTCCGAGACAAACAACGTAGTATCTTGTCAATTTGATGTTGCTATATTTTGTCAAAAGCTCAGTCTTTTGGATCAAGTCTCCGCCTATTTTAGCATCGTTGCCAAAATGCAAGTAACTATGTGTAGACAATTGCCTAAGAAAATATCTTGGACCTGTCCCCATACCAAATACTCCTCCTATTTCATTAGAAGATTGCTTTTTTGACATTCATTGTGTCTTAGTAACACAAGTAAATGACCAAAAAAACCCAGCGGCAGTTAACTACCGTTGAGGGTATTTTAATCTTTTACTTGTATTTTTAGGAAGTATTGAAAGTCACAAAAACAATTGTCATTTCATTATTATCATCCATAGGCCTACCAAATTTAAATCCTATGTTTTTAAGCCCACAACCAAAAACCACTTCCTTGAAACTTACAAATGGGTGATTTTTATTATTAGGATCAGGAAAAGTAAAATTTTTCGATAAAACAATGCCTTCAGATATGTTTTTGGGAAAGAGTATTGGATCCATGTCCATTCTTGGGATAATTTTCATTGTGAAACACATGGTTCCTATAGGCATGTAGACACAAAATAACAAAACAATGAAGGTTAAGAAACTACAGTAACCAAATGCTGAGGCCATTTTCATTACGATGGTTGTGTGTTGTGTTTTTTGTGATAGGATTATGAAGTGAGCTAGCTCTTTTATACACACATATAGGTAGGGGTGGACATTGTTTGGGATGAAAATTGAACCGAACTGAACTGAACTGTTTGCTAAATTTAAAATAACTGAACTGAACTTAACTGAAATGTTTGCATTTCGAACTGAACTGTTTCAAACCGAACTGAACTGTTCCGAACTGAACTGAACTGTTATTATTAATACCTTTGAAAAAAATATGAAAAAAACAAATGAAATTGAATTTTAGTTACCGAACTGAACTGAACT
>Ga0228711_1001783_pt1 | contig 32286 bp, 27 predicted proteins | sample MedpolnodulmetaG_2_FD_177996 | JGI IMG/M metagenome (GOLD analysis project Ga0228711, IMG submission 177996) | Root nodule microbial communities from Medicago polymorpha collected in Santa Monica, California, United States - brown nodules | ecosystem: Host-associated > Plants > Roots > Nodule... | reverse complement strand
GAAGAAGTTTTGAAACACAAAATTCACCCCCCCCCCCCCCCCTTCTTGTGGTTTTTCTCACCTTCAAATCCCATGTGCTTAGCTATGACCCAGAATCCACAATTACCATTCCCTCTAACATTCACAATGTCTTCAATGTAAGGTCTCATGATCGTTGGAATTTGTGAAATGTATGGTATTTTCAAATAAGGAATTGGTTTTGAAGTAGGAGTCGAAGCTTGTGAGCGGGACCAAGTGTCAAGATGTGCACCTTTACTCTTTGGAACATTACTCTTGGCTTATGAGCATTGACTATCGGGATTTTAAGAATCAATAGTCTCCCACCTAGAGGGGATTCGACCCGTGGACCTCGTTTTCGGTGTAGACTTCACCCTTTTAGGTGCTCCCTTGGTTACCACTTTTCTCGGAGGTGGCTTCAACATTATGTCCTCCAGAAATCCTAGTTCACGCAACTTTTCTTTGATGAAGAGTTTCATCTTGTAAGGGGTCCTCTTGATACGTTCTTGAATGGCAATCCATTCCTCCGTAACGGAAAAATGTGCATCAACCTCTTGTCCAATTACACTTAACCTTTGCCAATGAGGGTGTATTTCATCCAAAAGAATAGGCAATTTTTTCTTTCTCTTCTCGGTAACAATACAAGCACAAGGCAACCCGAACGTTGTCATTTTCACACAACCACAATCTTCTTTAGCAAAATCGAATGTCCTACAGCGTTGTAATTCTTCATCGATGAAACCCAAAGCGGCTCTAGTGACATACCCCTCCAACTCAGAGAATAATTTTTTTTTTTTGTATTTCTGTACCATGACAGTTATGCTCCTCCCAAAACTTCCTTGAATCTCACCTAATTAGTTTTCAACATTTTGTCAATTTCATCCCAACATGATACCAAATCTCCCACACTACTCCTCAAATATCTTTTCAATTGTGCATGAGCTGATTCAACAATGTTGGTGGTTCTACACCCTAGATGCAAGTATTTATTCATCCATGCCCTCACAAAATGCTTTTAAAGATTCAAAATTATGGTTTCAACATATTTAACAAACATTGGAAACGGTCCGCATACCTCCTCTTTGAATGTTAACCATGCAATTGCAAATGAATCCTCCATAGGAGAGTTAACCACATCTCTCCAAGTCCTCACTGTTTTCTTAACATTCTCACAATGCTTCTCATCATTCACTTCCTTCACATGTTTATCAACAACTTTTGCTTTCGAAGGCTTGGCATTGACTCTACAATCTGTGATGCACTTAGCCTTGACATTATTCTCAATATGAAAATAGCAAAGTACATGGTCTGTTTTAGGGAGAACTTTGGCAACGGCGTTCATCAAAGCAGAGTCCCTATCGGTGACAATCACCTTAGGCATGTTGAGTTTTGAAGTCAAAAGACCAACCAACCTCTCAAGTACCCAAGTAAAGTTATTCTCTTGTTCAAAGGAAAGAAAGACAAACGCAACCGAATACGTCAATTTGGTAGAGGTAACACCAACAATATCAAATAACAGCATTCGGTATGTATTGGTTTTGTAAGTAGAGTCCATGAACAAAACGGTGGGGAAAGTGTTAAGCATATCAATTGAATCCGGATGAGCAAAAAATAAGTCTTCAAGAGTGGTTTCCTCACTATTTGCTCTTGTGAAATAGACGTATTGATGCTTCCCCAACTTTGAAATCAAATATTGCAACTCCGTTTTGTCCTTTCTTTGCCCCTGCGCCATCTAGTTCGCGCTTTGTACACTTGTTTAATGATTGTCACACTTTCTTTGTTTTTTTCCTTCAAATCCATGAGAATATTCCTAGGCGGCGCCAAAATCTTTGTCATGCCGATAACTCTTTGCTTTTCCTCCGCTTTAAGTCGACCCGCAAGAAGGTGGCCGGTTAACTTTGGCGCCAACTCATGGTTGTGAATTCCACAAAGCATTGCAATCCACCAATCTTGTGTATTCTTTTCAAAGAAGCATTTCGACCTAAACTGACATTGACATTTCCTTGAGCCCGTGCCTTCAAGCTTCGGTTTCTTCCTCGTCTTAGGTGGCTTGTATTCACCACTTCTTTCACATTGCATCATCATGTATGGCCTTATTGAACTAGATTTATCTATAGAAATAGTAAATCTGGCCCTTGCCGCTTGTCGACGAACCCAACCAAGTAATTCTTCTCTATCTCTCCATCTTTCATTTGTTGTACAAAATTACCCGATGTTTACTTCAATAACACGAACACCGGTAGGTACCGGTTTAGGTTTTTCTTCAAAGTTACCGGTAGGTACCGGTTTTGGTTTTGCTTGGTTGTGAACAATGTGAGCTTGAAAAGGAATTTTCACTTTAAACACCACATCTTTAGTTGGTTTGACATCGCCGGAACCTACGCCTACGCCGGAAGCTTCAATTTTGGCCGGCTTCGGTTCAACACCATCATCTGCCACATTTTCAACCATATCACTCTATGTCTATTGAATAAAAAAATAACAAGGAAAAAAAAACGAAAAAAAGTGGCGCAAAAATTCCAAATTTGGGCATCACAGTAGTGTGACTTAAGTCGCGCTAGTGTTAACTTCCTGCGTGAGTTAACTCACGCAGCCCTTACAACTAGTGTGAGTTAACTCACAGTGAGCCTTATCATCTGCTTCAAAAAAATGACGAACTAACCAGTAAAACCAGTAAAATCAGATGAGTTTTGAGGGTACATTACTTGTTCTTTGAGGCTTGATGAGCTTAGAAACTTGCTTCCTGACGATTTGTAATGATTTAGAATGAAGATTTTGACCCAAAAAAATCGTACTTTTTGGGTTTTTGGAGGTGGAGGGAAAGAAAAATGGACTGTGAATATGGACTGTTGGGTTTTGTTCGAAAAAAGAACGCAGCGTGACTTAACTCGTGCGGCGTGAGTCAACTCACCAAAACTGAGTTAAGTCACGCAGGGGCAAAATGGGCATTTCAGTTAGGAGCGAGCAATTCCTGTTGGGTAAAGAGCAGAATTCCAAAAAATAAAATCTTCCAATGATGGGAAAGTTTTTACCCTTTCCCATGTTAAATGCCACCAGAGATCAATTAAGTCTAAAAAAAAAAAAAAGTCATTTTAAAATGGGAGATCAATTAAGTCCTGGTGTGGAGCTTTCAAACTAAAGTTTGAAAAGGTATGTGCCATATAATATCAATTAATAAAACACAATGAAATGTACGACACTCGGAGTGGTCATTTGAAAATATTGGCTTGCAAAACTAAATTGGGATCCATATTTGGCAAGAGAAAATAAATTGTTTCTTTCTATTTCTTTTGATATATGAAATGCATCGATAGAGTAAGAATCAGTCCTGGGAAGTTGCCATACTATTTATTTTCCCGTTTTAGCAAATGTTTCGTTTTCTCTAAATCTAAAAGTCACGATGGGGGGGAGGGAGAGCCCCTCCTTTCAAGCAGAAAAAAAGTCATAACTAAAATTTTAACACAGTAAACAGAATCACTCTAGAGACATTTCACTCAGAATTTATTTAAAAAAAGCAAGTAGGAACAGCAATAAAAAACTAAATTTTATTATTATTTTTTCGGATAATAAACTAGCTTTATTTTTAGTAAGTAAATGTAAAGGAGATTAACGATCTCTTGAGGTGGCAGAGTTACCACTTGCTAAACACCATGAGGAGTAGCACATATAAAAGTCGTTATAATAATGTTACATGTTTGTCCTCAAAAAGATTATTCAAGAGCACGCATGGCTCCATATTCCAACATTGCTACATCCAAACTTTATTCCAATAGGCAGCAATACTCTAGAAAAGGGGGAAGGTTGGAGGGAAACGCACAAGCATCCACTGTCTCTCATATGTAGCTAAATATTTCCATCCAATCTCATCAAGTAATGAGAGCTTTAGCTCATAGAGTTTCTTCTTGGCAGGCTCAGCATCATTTTGAATTATGTCAGAGAGTACCTGAATCAAGGGAAGCAGGGGTTGATATAAGATTGGTAATTCATCTACCCAATGTCACATTACCTGTCTCATCATCATCAATCAAGTAAAAATACACTAGCATGGAAAACACACAAGAGTTTCTTCATGATTTTTAGCTTGTCCTGAATATCAAGATCCATGTCACTACAGGTTGTATACATTAATCACACAGGTGATGATACGTTATGATGAAAATCAGACAGAAGGACCAAAGTATCAGATAAACTGCAGGCAGGGGTGTTTGGAGCTGCTGTAAAGAAACAGCAATTTTGTGAAAGTTTATTTTTTGAGACAAGACGTTATCTAAAAGAGTTTAATTTACATACAATAAGGCGTAAAAGGAGTTCTACGCATGCATCCAATGATGTATTGCCACATCAATTAATGAGGTATGACAAGTCATGTGTTTTTAACTCATCAAATGATGTGGCATCACGTCATTGGATGCATGTGTATAACTTTTCTACACTGACAGTGTATAAAAATTAAACATTCAAATATTATAATTGTTTGAACTTATAATCATAAATGGCAATTGTTAACATTAAGAACTATGGATGATATGTCTTACTGAACCTTGGATGCATTATCATGTGACTTTATAATTAAAATAACATTGGCACGACAATAATTAACTACGAAATTGTCTCAACAAATGATTGGTTTGGTTTTGCTTGATTATAGGAAAAACACCTACAAATAAGCTTACCAGGGCGCAAAGAAACCTACAAGTCTATGTTACTCAAGTGGACACCAGAATCATAAGATAAAGTTAGTAACTAACAAATTGACGAGTTATCATCCAAGCAGCAACCAATATAACTCTTTAGAAAAAGAAAATACCTTCAATGCAGTCCCAAGCCTTTTAGAACGCCTCTCACGTGTTACCGTGAGGATCCCATATTTAGATGACTTTACATCAACCCATTTCTTCAGCTCTAGAAAATTCTCTTCGAACAATTCTGGATGACTGCCGCCGCCATCTGTAGATTTCTCACTGTCCACATCTTCTTTTGCATCCAAATCCTTTGACAATATACACCAAGTCAAGTCTGCCAACTTTTATTTGATAAAAAAATAATTAAATGTTACCATTATCATAATGGATTACTCATTTAAGGAGGGTCACTGACTCCTCTGACATTTTCTTTACAAGCAAAATGCAGATGACACAATTCAAACTAATCACATGACTATGTAAAAAGCTTTGAACTTTTATACCAATACAGTACATGTGGCCAACAACTTTGACAAATATCATGATAACAATTTATTAAGCCAGTATGTTACCCTCTAGGCAATGTATCTATAGTCATTGTATGTTTTATAAACACTCGTCTATGCTAGCAATGTTATGACTAGGTAACAGGCTCACAGTGTTATTTCCAAATGAGGACTTATCATACAAACACTCAATGAACGTGGAAATTCAAAATTGATGGGTTGAGCATTAACTGTGTTTTATATACACCCATCTAAGCTAGGTTTCTATCTTGTTGTCTAAATAACCATATTATAAGTAATGAAAGTCTACAAAAATTGCCATAATGATGATGTTGATCATAAATGGAGTAAAAGCTCTAACCTTTAAGGATTCAATCTCTGCCAGCGCGAGCCCCTTTTGGTACAGTGCCTCTGCTAACTGGTCTCGGATAGACTCAAACTTTTTCCTGGTATTCTGCAGTGAGATTAAACGATCATTAAATGCCAACATATTTCAAAGGCTAAAATATGGTTTTGGTCCTTGCAAATATGTCTCGTTTTGGTGTTAGTCCCTGTAATTTTTTTTTGTAGTTTTTGGTCCCTGCAAATATGTCTCGTTTTGGTTTTGGTCCCTAACCCCACTTTAGTGATCATTTGCACACGTGGCACATGATGACTGAACCCATTTATTAGAAAAATAGTCCCTGCAAAATCTTTTGATTTTTAAAAAGGTCCCTGCAAAATATTTTACTTTTGAAAATAGTCCCTAGAGGGACTATTTCAAAAACAAAATATTTTGCAGGGACCAAAAACAACAAATTTTTTTTACAGGGACTAAAACAAAAACGAGGCATATTTGCAGGGACCAAAACCATATTTTAGCCTATTTCAAATATCTAAAGTTGGTAATGATAAAAGTGGTTGTGATAATGCCAACTTATTTCAAATATCTAACGATGGTAATGATAAAAGTGGTTGTGATAGCTTTGGAAACAAAACAAATTTATGAAGCATAGGGAACCTCTGGATCTTAGAAACCAGCCCAATTCAGTTTTATTCTTGTAAATACACGTTGAATTTACTTTTTAATATTTGAAAAATATGAATGAATGTATTTTTATTTTATAAATGAGCCAATACAAATATGTGTGTGTGTGTGTGTCTATACACACACACACACACACACACACAGACACACACACGAATCATAATTGGAATCCTTCATGATTAGGAGTAAAATCAGAAATAAGTATAATGATTTACACAACTTGTTCATCAAATAAACTTCTATAATAAATTTTGCAAAGAACAATTGAGATACACCATCACTGTAAAATGTTTACAGTATAATGATTTTCAAAAATTTACATAAAGAATTTATGTTATAAGGATAAATTCATCTATGGGTCCATGGGAACTAACTCTGAAAATTTTCAATTAGGATTTGATAATATTAGAGAACTTATAGTTTCATAAATTGTTAAACGAGTCCTTAAATTAAGGTACTATTATCAGTTATTTATCAATATGGTTGCTATTAGAGATTCCTTTCTTTTATTATATATGAAAATATAAGATGTGACTTTAAATTAGATTATGTAAATCGCATTGACTCAAGTCAAGAAATAATATATATAAAGATGAATAAAAAACCATATACAAAATAAGCAGCAGAGACGAGATGTTTGATATAAGAGAGAAGCCAATGTGCCAATTAGAAAGTGTATATTAACTTATTAAGATAGTACTCACTCAAGAATATATGAGCATTCAAATTTATTTGATATATAAGTAGCCGTAACATTCAGCAAAAAAAACAAAATAGTGCATGGGGACAAGAATGAGCACCTCTGCATCGTCGTCTTCTGGATCATTTTTTAGTGCAAAAAATTTTGCTAACTCTTCCCTGTCAATACTGTCAATCACATCATTTGCTGCATCAATCACCTGCACAATGTAATCAGGTTATCCATGGTTTATACATGAAATGTAAAGATTACTGAGGTAGCAAGGATGAGCTAAAGGTGACGTAAGATAGAAATTTATGTTTTTGTAATGACCCTGTGCATGTTGCAGGTTTGCGTGATGGGAAGTAATACGTGAAAAATGCACGAGGAAAGGATGGAGAGGAGATACAAAATTTAAAGTTATTGAATAAGGAAGTGAGGCCTTGAGGCGACAAAGGAATTAGAAGACCTCAAAGTTTTGCAGTATTTCCATCTTTTTTGTTTTCTTCTGTGAGTAAGGAATGTGTGAGATCTCTGTAATCGGGGTTTATCCCTGTTCCTATTAAAACCATTGTTGGATAAAAAGTTCACAGTAGATCATGCTCCAATAATGGTTACAATTTAGCTGATAATCTTATAATGTTCCATAAGATGAGATTACAAAAATTATACTAAACTACTGAATGCATGATTTTCAACTTCTTGGTAATAGAAAAGCAGGATCCAAAAGTAGAGCCCGAGAACTCCAGGGACCAACCATATAGCATTCAAGTGTTCAAGTTAGAAAAAAGTATATAATATGGTGGAAAGGAAGAGAAATCACAGAGAAGTGACGGAAGAAAGGTGGTGGGGGAACAATTTTTTTTTAATTTTTTTTGATAAAAATTCATGTTAATCATTTGCTACAGAAAATCTGTACCTCTTCGTCATGATGGATTTTATCTTTGATATTACTCCTCGAAACTAAACCTTCCAAAATCTTCGCAAGCAATGAAGTGTATTTTGGATATTCTAACTGCAACGAAACACAGTATGTAAGTATTAGTTATATGTAATAGAGAGAATATATAACTGAATACATTTATCAGAATTTTAAAATTAATCAAAAAACAAAAAAGAAATGATCTGGAAAAAAATATATATTAAATAGTGTAGAAGATATCACAGATTTAATGAAACAAATATGCACCTATCTCCATTCCTATTATTAGGATATTTGCTATTATTATTAAGATCAATATTTTATTTTATTTTATTTACATCTCTCTTCATTGTTGATCCAATCGTTCCTTAATCTACAGAGTAGATATGTGTAACTCTCCTATTCAAGGAGTACTTTCTTGCTAAAACAATACAATAGTTTTTGCTATATTAATTTGAACAAAGCGAATTTAAGGGAGAAACAGATGAAGACAAAGGAAACTGTCTAAAACTACAGATAAATTTTCTTTACTGACTTTGAGCGAGGCAGCAAGCTCTTTCCACTCCAAGCGATCTTCATCATTTTCCTGTTTTAGGGATCCCAGAACTTTTATTTTTGCATCTCTTACCTGATGAACAAGTCAAGGTAAAATTTGAAGAGTAATGATAATTGAAGCTAATCATTTTAATTTGTGAGCTACAGAATAAAATCTACATTATGATAACAAAGTCAAGGCATAATTAAAATATACAAGATATACAATCATTTGACTCATAAATCTAATACTATACATACATGTTCAGCATAAAGAAACTTACATTTTTTTTATTGGTAAAGTGATGTGTGAATTTGTATGTCTTCAATTGTTATTTTGTTTATACTCAAAAAACGTTAACCGTTGAAAACATAAAAAATTCAAACATCACTTTATCAATAAAAGGAAAGAAAGAAAAAAAAAACATCGTCCACTTAAAACAACTAATATTTGTTCATTAATTGAATTGTTCAAATAAATAGTATGCATGCATGCATGCATATGTATGCTTGCGTGCATGCATGTATATTAATTGAATTGTTCAAATAAATAGTATGTGTATGTATGTATGTATGTATGTATGTATGTATGTATGTATGCATGTGTGCATGCATGTATGCGTGCGTGCACGGATGCATGCATGCATGTATGCATGTATTTATGCATGTATGTTATGTTATGTATGTGTTAAGACAATGGATGGAAAAGGCAAATTCGGTATAAGTATTCCTGACAAATTTTATGTCTACATGATAACCTTGAGACATCCCTGCTCAGTCAGTTAATAAATATTCATGTAATACAGTTTTTCAAATATAAACATTTCAAAACATAGATAGCAATGTAATTATTTTAAGAAAAAAAATTAAATGCAGAAAAAGTGTTTATTTGACCAAAAGTGAAGCAGACACTAAGTATGATGACTAATATACCTCTTCTTTTATACGTTCAGAAACGGTCATTTTGGTAGATATGGAAGAACCTTTTCCCTTGTCCTCATCAACCTTTCGGCAGAAGAAAATTTAAATTAGATATTAATCAAGGTAAACATGAAAGCAGAGATTCAACCACAGGACAGGAACAGGCAGGTGCTTGTTGAAATCAACTGAATAAAAGTGATACTAAGGGAGGTAACTTGATAAGACAGACACTGACCTTATTTGGAGGAACTACATAAGAAATTTGACATGAAGCAGGGTGCTTTTCTGGATTATTTTTCTCCTGCTGATCATAAAATGATAGTTTCCCATATGAAATTGCCCCAACCAATACAGATCCTTGCTGAGAATTCTGCAAAATATTACAAATACATTATGTACTATCAGTGGTAATATCTTAAAGAGGTGACAATGGAGAACAAAATACCTTGGGAAGCTTTTCTTTTTGTGGTGGACCAAGATATAATCCTTCTTTCATACTATCAATAAATAAGAAAAAAAGTCAACATCACATCACAAGATGACATTTAATACTTAAAAATTGGGATTTCAAACCTACTAACATACCCTGGAATCAATAATGAGGACTTAAAGGAACCATTTCCCATCAAGGGGCCATCAGGTTGAGAGAAAAAATTTAATCGAATAACATCCTGGAAATAAAATTTAAAATATAAGTAATAAATGTTTAAATTAATGGATGAATTCAAACTGGAGAATAACTTTATGTGACAACTACAGTACTTCATGAACTCCAGGAAAAGGTTCACCAACTTTGACACATCTAAGCCAATGGCATCTTTGAAGCCAATGCCACATAAATATACCAATAAAAAACTTCAATGGTGTTTTCAATATACTTTCCCATCCCCCTTGATAATAAAATAAATATCCTCCCTCCTCTATTTCTTAACAAATTATAAATATTTTTGTGTCTGTGTTTGTGTGGATAGGTAGATGCGGTACATAAAATCGAAACAATAAACTACCTTCTCCTCCAAGTTTCTCTCAAGGAATAACACCAAATGCCTCATCTTTTCCAAAATTTGCACATTGTCATGCCTGAGGAATAAATTATTGCAAATGTAGAGGGGTAAGTAAAATGCACCATTATGTGTAAATCTTTTGTAAACCTACAAATGTTCCTCTTGCAATACAGATGCGAACTTCTTATTGCAAGTATTAACATATAAATCAAGCTTCCAAGTCCTCTACACAAAACTAGGAGGTTAGTAGTGTTAAACCACTATAACCCATGAATTCAAAATATGCAATTTTACTAGTTAATAACTGTCCTCAGGAGTACAGTGGGAACAAACATGCATTAAAACTAATCCATGATATATGCAGAAAAATTTCATATACCTCAAATAGAGCTGCAAATTATATTCTCCCTTGGGAAGATTTGAAGAGCTTGGATAGGCATCTCCACGTGAGTATACACGCTATTATCAGAACAGTAAAAAACTAAGGAGATTGATGTATGAAGCAAACGAGGCTACCAAAACATGTTGGAATCAAAGAAAGAAATCCATTATGTTAAAAAAGAGTCCTCAAGTTGGACAGTGGTATGGTATAAATATGGTTATAAGTGGGAGGCACCCCTCAACCCATGAAGGAGTTTTTGGGGTTGCGGCTCAAAGCTAAACTTTAAGATGGTCTCTGTTATTGGGCCATGCATGTTTTCCACACACCAGTCCCAATAATCTTTTGCGTGAAGAAAAGTGTTGAAAAAATCTAGGTCTCAAAAATGACTTTATTAAAATACAAAACATGATGTAATAAAGAAAATTATTGAGCAAAAAAACGAAGTCATATCTATTATTACACTATGACTCAGTTGGTTGTATATTTTCCTAGTAAATTTGTAACCCCTGCCTACCACGGCATTAGCATATCTCTTAGTAGAGTAGAAATATGGCATACTAAGCAAAAAAGTCAGCATGCCTAAGTAAGAGCATAACTTGCATGAAATTTAATAGGCTTAATAGCAGTTTTGGCCCCCTAAGTATTAGGAAGTTGCGATTTTGGCCCCCTAACAAAATAAAATACAATCCAGCCCCATAAGTATTGCCCCTTTTGCAGTTTTGGCCCCCAGACCAATTTTGACCAAGTCAACGCTAACGTGGACGCATGTGCAATTTTTTTTTATTTTTTAATTATTAAAAAAATAATATTAAAAAAATATAAAAATTACACGTGGCATCGACGTCAGCGTTGACTTGGTCAAAATTGGTCTGGGGGGCCAAAACTGCAAAGGGGGCAATACTTAGGGGGCTGGATTGTATTTTATTTTGTTAGGGGGCCAAAATCGCAACTTCCTAATACTTAGGGGGCCAAAACTGCTATTAAGCCAATTTAATATTAATATGATTTCAAAAAAAAAAAAAACTAAAATGAAAACTATCCTACTGTTTGAAAAACAAAAGGACATTAAATTTTAACATATACCTTATTTGAGTCAAAAATCATGTAAAATTGAGACTCGAATTTAGTGTCATATATCCGGTCATTTAGCAATGGTATATGAGGTTTTACTTGAGCTCCATCTTCCAATTTGACCTTGTAGCTGCAATATCAGAATACTCAGAAAAAGGTTGTCTAAATGATCCACCGACAAACAACACAATAAATACAAAACTCACGTCAAAGTCAGGGCCAGTATCTGTTTTCCACATGGGAGTTTATCACGATCTGCTGAGAGTGCACAGATCTTAGAATCTATTGGTCGATAAGGAACCCTAATCTGCATGTGTTGTATAATTAAATGGAACAGGTTAAACTCATTGGCATCCCAATAAAATGGACTAGCACAAATGAGAAGGTATTCAAGCTTTGAAAATATAACCTTGTTTAAAATAGCCACTGGAGCAAGCTCTTCTGAAACAAGCAGCGTTTCAGCATCAATTCTGACTGGTGCTTCACTTCCATCAAGTAAAAGTTCTTCTTTATTCACTTTTATCCCATGAAAAACAACCTGAAATTCCATGGTAACCATCAAATCTTCAATGATGAATGAAATAACCCATCAGATCCCTCCCTGCTTTTCAACAGAGACCATACATGCAACAAAAAAAAACAAGAGAGCATTCCTCCACATAGGACTATCCCATGATTCTTTATCCAGAGGCCGAAAACGGAGAAAAGGACAAATATAAAATTACTGGACCCTGAGGAAGGACAAAATCGTGTTTATGACCTTAAATGTCCATTCATGTCAACATGTTATGTATGTTGCCGTAAGTTTTTTTTTTTTTACAGTATGTTCCCTTAAGTGTTATATAGTTGAAATATGACAAATTAATAAATTATTAACCATTATTATATCATACAAGCAAATCAAGGTAACATGCGGAATCAAGATAATCATCAAGATCAGCTAATGAATATAATAGCCTAATAGGAACAATCATCATATGCCTATCTACTAAAAACTTAAGAACACTTTTCCGTATTTTATAAGAAACAGCAAAGTTTATCCAAATATCAGGTGACTTATCATAATAATAATTCTGTTACCTCAAAATTCACACTAGCAGTCTCATGACTCCCTATGCCACTGGACCAAAACTGAGCAATGACTATTTCCAATGTCTGACCACTTATTACCCTAAAGGCAAAGCTTTTGGCACCAGAAGAAGCAAAAGTCACCACCTTTTCCCATTTCAGAGGTCTTTGCAATGGGCACATCTGGACATAGAAAGCATGTGAAAAAGGACCCCACAATCAAACAAAGCTTTCAAGCTGCAAATTTTACCTGAATAGCATCCACAAAAAATTTCCGAGGTGTGTCAAACCCTGATGATTTCATTGTTACATCAGCCCAAGATGCACCATGTGGCACTTCTATATATCTCCTTTCTATATGACCTAATGAAACAATACATAAGGAAATAATTGAAAGTGTTAGACTCTGTATTATGCACTTGCCTATTTGGACTAGGATAAGTATGACTGGCCCTATGTATTGGACACTTGTAAATACTTGCATTCACTCTACACGAATACTAAATAGTTTATAATAAACAGACTAGCTAATATGTTGGAAGTGTCCCCATAGCGACTCTCACACACAGATACAGTAAGCATTGAATTGTGATTATATATAAGGATATATGCAAGCTAATATAACAACAAGAGTAAATTACACTCCCCTACCCTATGACAAGCTTGAATTACACTCTCCTCCCCTCTTATGTTAAAATATACACTCCCCTCCCTTGAAAAGCTAATATAACAACGGATTTGATATTAATTCCAATTGATCACACAAAGTAAATATTTATGTATTATTATACCAATACAAAAAGGACACAATAATATGAATAGTTCAGACAATTTGCTATCCCACAAAATCCTTTGAAACACACATTGCATTGACGACACAGTCGATTTGGGGTTAAAAGCAAAATGACATTAAACTCTTTAAGGGGCATACAAAAACCCCAATACAGAATCATAGATATGGTGTGATGTCACATCCCTCTCCTAACAACCACTTTTGAACCAAGGACAGACGGCAGGAATAATACCAAAAGTCATAGTCATGGCTCCCATATCTTCGTATTTTCAAACCGTATCTCTAAGATTAAATATGAATTGTGAGTCAGAACCTTGCACGTTTATAAGATTTATATGCTAAAAGTTTATTAAGATACAACATGTAACTATAGCAACCAACATATCTGATAGTGTAAGGTTTTCTTTCTTGTTTACTAAAAACTCAAATGTCTTCGCTCTTTCGAGAACCAGCCAAAATGAATAAATCTTAAGGATGAATTCATGTCATATTCAATAAATTAACCTTTAAATATGACCACTTTATAAAGAATAAGGGAACAACAATAAATTATAATACCAAGTAAATAAGCGTTTTACCTTCTCAATGTATTTTTCCCGTGATAAAATCTTTTACGTGTGAAACCTGAGCTTTCAGTTCAGCCTCCTATGTGGCCATTCTGATTTTGTTCGGTATAGATTTTGTATGATGTGTGTTTGAGCAATTGAAATTTTTTATCACTTCATACAACCATTTTAATTTGTACAAAGTGAAAAAACATTTCGATTGCTCAAACAAACATCATACAAAATCAATAACGAACAAAATCAAAATGGCCACAACGGAGGCTGAAATGAAAGCTTGAGTTTCACAGGTAGAAGATGCTATCACAGAAAATACTGAGAAGGTAAAACACTTATTTACATGTCACTATAATTGTTGTTGGTCAATTATTCTTTATCAAATGGTCATATTAAAAGTTTAATTTATTGAATATGAATAATGAAATTATCTATAACATTTATTCATTTTGGCATGTTCTGGAAAGAGCAGAGACATTTAAGCTTTTAGTATTCAATAAATAGAACCTTCACTAGCAGGTCTGTTGGTTGTTATAGTTGCATTTTGTATCTTAATAAATTTTAGCATAGAAATCTTATAAGAATGCAAGGTTCTGACTCAATCCATATTTTATCGTGCAAACATGGTTTGAAAAGACGAAGATAAAGCTAATAGTCATGGGAGTCATGATTACCATGACTCTCACTATTGTTCTTGCCGTCTGTTCTTGGTTCAAATGTGATTGTTATGACAGGGTCGTGACATTGCACTATATCTATGAATTTGTTTTGGGGTTTCTGTGTGCGCCGTGATGAGTTTAATGTCATTACGTTTTAGCCTCAAATTGGCTTTAATCAACGCAAAGTGTGTTTAAGAGGATCTTGTGGATTGCAAATTGTCATAATTCTTCATATTATTGTGTCCTTTTTTGTATAATGTAGGTATGCATTTACTTTGTGTGAGTTGATGAGATTTTTTTCATATCACATTAGTGTCAACAAGCTTTATTTTGTTCCCACCTATTGCGTGATTGAAGAATGACTGAGAGTCATCTGTCATTATTACCCTTCACTGGATTATTATTATAAATAGGCGATGGTGAAGCTTCATCTAAATTTCTGCACCTCTGCAGACAAGGATATTCATTTTATCATCTTCCAACTTTCACAATTTTCCCATTTGAAATTCAAATTTAAATACCATTGTTTTCATTCATCACAAATTGGTTGAGAACAGAGCCCATCGCACTTCTTCTCTTCATATAATTATGCTAGCTCTTCTATTCACTTTCCTCCTTACTGAATTTTGAATATTTCATTTGATGAGATTTTTTTTTTAAGAAAAAATTGTTGATTTGATTGTGTCTTGGAGATACAGGATATGTGAGATGCTTTATAACCTAGAAGACCTAATGTTGCAGTTGAAGGTTTCAAGGATTGCTGAAATCATTGTATTCTGATTTACTTTATTTACTTTTATTAGGCTTTGTGAATTATTTTAGTTTTTCAGATCTTTAATTTTAGCATTCAGGTGTGCCGATTGTTTGGATGATTGATTTTTTGTGGACATTCCAACTCCTAGAAGAATGACGAAGATTGAACAAAGACTTAACCCTAGGCAAATGTTTGATCATGTTCAATATTTTTAAAACCATCTCTGTTTATATGCAGGCCCAGTTTACATCTCAGAAGTAGGACGACAGCAGAAAGTAGGAGATTAACTTAATGGACTAATGCAAACCTGGCTGGAATAACATATCTGAAAATGAAACTTGTAGAGGCTGGTTAGTTACAGCCTTGGCCTTTGTTATGGTAATAGGAATTCTGAAAATAGGCCCTCGCCATGGTGCTTTGCAGTCAATACCATAGACTTCATAGTAGTGAAGACCATCACATAGATTGGAAGGATCCACAACTACACTGAGATAGAGAGAGAACAAATATTAAGCCATTAAAAATCAAAACTACAGATAAAATCATTCAACAGAAACTCAGTAGCAATAGACACTTTTACCTAATGAAGTCACCCCATGGATGATCACATAATGAAGATGTTGTATTTTTATTTTCAGAATTCAGGGAATTTCTTTCACCGGAGTGTTTTAGCTATGATTTGGATTAGATTTCTGATTGGTTAATTTGGTCTGTTTTTCTTAAAAAGTTAATTAATCACATGATATATCAGTTTTGTTATAAATGAGTTAAGAGCTTGCATAGCTTCTACACCACTATTCTGTTATACCTTATTATGTGCATAGCTACTGCAGGAGTTAATTAAAGTTGTTGGCAGCTGTAAACATCTCATAACTAATCTCATGTGTAACTACACTGTACTACAAATACATGTGTTTTATTGCTCAGTCTCGTAACTTCAACACGCAGAACTATCATTTCAAATTCAATTTTGTCTGTTTACAATCTACAAAACCTAGACCAGATACTTTCACCGGTTCCACTGTCAATAATACCTTGTTTACCTGCAATTCCTGTTTCAACAAGCGCTGCTACATTGCAGTTCTCCTATAGTATCACTGAGAAGTTGACTGATATAAAGTTGTTGAGTGTACGAATTGCTCATATTTTTTTCCTTCCGGAATACAAAATTTTGCATTCTAGAATTTTTTTGTGATCTACTTTCTTACTTCGATTATATTTTAAGGTTAAATATGTATTTCAACCCCATAAATATTTTCTTCAAACCTTAGATCCTCACATTTTTGTTACCAATTTTAGTCCTCACTTTTAACTATAGTGATACCTATCTAACAGAAGTCTGTGTGCCATGTGACTTTTTTTATGGCGTGGCATTGCCGAGACCTGAGACCTTTAAATATGATCAACTAGATAACCATTTAATCTTTACTTTATATGTAATGTTTATTAATTTATTTATAAATGATTAAATGGAATCTTAAGTAATGTTTCAAGGTCTTAGCAATGTCACATCATCCAATAAAGTTGTGTCGCACTTGCCATGTGGACTTCTGTTAGATAGGTGTTACTATATTTAAAAACAAGAACTAAAATTGATAACACAAAATATGTGGAGGACGAAAGTATTACAAAAAATTTCTGTGACTAAACAAAAAAATTGGTATATTTATACAAACGAAAAACATTTAACCCTGTATTTTACTTTTATTATGCGATACGCGATCTTGACTCCCCTTCCCGATCCTAAGTAAAATATTAATTTTGACTATCTTGTATATGGCAATATATAAGCATGAAAACAAAATGGTGACGAAAAGTAAACTAACTTGAAGCTGCGGCCATTATGAGTGAGCAATAGATAATCAGGGGTTTTCACAACAGTCTTCTCAGTTGAATATAACTCAATGCATTCCTCAAAAGGAATCTTTTCCTCAAAATTGCTGGCATCGTCATGAAACTTTGGATTAACTTGCACTACCCACTGTGAATAAGTGCAACCACAAGTTAAAAAGCTACCAACTAAAGTCAGAAAGGACTCGTTAAAATTTACTGGTATATGATAAAGAGATTAGGATGTGAGTAAACTAAATCAAGATAAATTCAGACACAACCACAAAAGGCACTTGAAGTGAATCAATACCTAAGTCAAAAGTTCAACATGTATTCCAGGATACTCAACCAAATTAATCGGGAAATTGATTATTGATTATAATTACATAAGGTTGTAAAACAGAAGTCTACTCTTTTGTCTAAATTAGATGCAGGTGTGCACCATATTCAATGCGTGTTTCATACTACAACCCTTCACAATTTCCCTGGCTTTTCCCCTGTTTCTAAAATACTTCAAAGCTTTAGGCTCTCAATATAATAGAATTTATCCATACTATCTCACTACAGGAGTTATCAAATTTCATCATATAACACCTCATCAATTTTTAACAGCATAATTTTCTGTTCGTGTTCAGTTCCGTCATCAATATCTTAGCGAAGAATGAAACAAGTTTAGGATTATTTAGTCTTTAATTTGTCATTATTTGATTGGTACCCTGTATGGGTATAACAAAGATTGGATTCAAGGCATCTGCATTTGGTTTTCCGACTTAATAATTGACAAGTTTTGAAACACCCGACTCAATAATCGTCATCATCAATAATGTAAGCACATCAAATTTATGAAGATCTCACCTCAGTAGTTTGCCGACAAGCACTAGGCTCCCTCAGGTAGATACCTCGTGATGAAGGACCTGCCATCAGCAATCATATAAAGGACATAAGTTTGACAATTTCAAACGCTGGGTCTTAGTAACATGTAAACTTTCATATTTTTTTATTTTTAAACCTTAGTTTTGCATGTCAGCTGATTAGAGATTACTTAAGCAATACATCAACTATTCAACGATAAAAGAAATCTTGACTTATTTTAAAGCCATGCAACCATCACAAACATGCTTGTCTGAACCTAAATAGAAAAGCTTAAGGAGCTTATGAAAAATTTCTTTCTCAGTCCTATCAAATGGGTTGGAACATGCTTTGCGTATGAAACATGGTTGCCAAACCCTCAAGTTAACACAATTGTACAAGTTTACAACTCTAGGTATCAAAAAAAGTAACAGTACTTTCAAAGTTGTTACTCCATAAACTCAAGTAGAATCGCATTGACTCACAGACTCTAACATAGAATCAGGATTTTAAGGCACTTGAATGAATCTAAACATAATGTTATCCTTTAAAAACATTCCCAATACAAGGTGGTTTCAATATCCTTTAAAAACATAAAATGCACCAGTTAAATTGTAAACCTCAGTAGTTTACAACCTAGGCATAAGCTACCATGTTTTACAACGTCGGTACCAACCTAGACATAAGCGACCATGTTTTACAATCTAAATGGGTTTTAACGTGCCATGAACCAACTCTCTATTACCAATATAACTTTATATCTGTAATAAACCTCTCATGAAAGAGTCTTTTGGAATTGAAGCATCGGCAATGCACAAAGGACCAATCTACCTTGAACTGAAATTTAACTTTTTTTATTGGAAAAATGGGAGTTAAACTCAAGACTTACAGAGGCTCTGATAACATGTATCCCAAAACAATGTAAGTACTTAGCTGAAGGAGCGTGAATTGTTCTGGATCTCATGATCCTAAATTTATTACTATCATAGCGCACTTTCTACCATTACAAATTTTTATTTTTATTTTTATTTTTTGAAAGGTCTACCATTACAAATATATATAAATTAAAAACTCATCAACAAAAAAAAAAGCACAGAAACATAATACATCCTTCCTTTGATCACATACAAGGGAAAGGTGAAATATCCATGGGATGGAAGAATGTAAACTCACGTGTTTTTCCAGATTGCTGGATATTTATCTGATACTGAACACATGGAAAGTTTTGACACTTCTGTATATATTCAAAAGCCCTGTAATAGAGTATATGACTTAAGTCAATATGAATCTTGGAAAATTATCATTTACTAAGTTTCCATGAATGTAAAGAATGAGTAAATTACTAACTTGTCGACTTGCATCAGCCCTTGTCCAGTGGACAATTTATCTTCAGGTAAAGCACCTATGGGAACTGCAGTATTCTCAAGAGCCTTCCTCACACTATATGGACTCCCAGGAATTCCCTCAGCCTGCGCAGGGACCATACACATCAGAAAATCATATTTACGTGAGCAAAGTAGTACTAATCAATAAAATAAGCTACAAAAGAAATGCAACCGAAAACCTTCATTGCACTTATGAGCAATGCAGTTCCACCACAGGCTGATGGTGATGCCATTGATGTCCCGTTCATGAGCATGCGCCGTTGAAGAGTCCACTTAGGAACAGGAGCAACAGCACCACCAGGAGCACTTATACAGACACCAAGGTCTCCATCAGCTGTCGGCCCTCGGCTAGACCTGCAAGTTAATCCAATCAATTATGCAATGATAATAACGCAAAATCAAGATTAAAAAACTAAGGATAGAAGGTATAAAAACAAATATACCAAGTGTACTCAAGCCCCTCTGATGGAGGTTCAACAACACAATGAGCACCAGCAGCCATAGCAGGAGAAACATATGCACCAACACCGATGATACTCGAAGATGTACCACCAGGTGCACCAACAGTGCTCAATCCTGGACCACTATTACCAGCACTGCTCACAAATATCAGACGATGCTTGTTCACCACCTAGACGTAAAACAACGAAAGCCTCTATAGTTAGAAAAATGGAAAAGAAAAGATATAAATGCCTAGTTAAAATCAGAAACCAAGAAAATACCTCATTCACAAGGTCAACAAAGCGTCCATAGTCAGGCAGTAAAGTTGCTTCACCATAACTCATATTGATAAGATCGCATTTATGCTAAAAAAGAAAAGTGGAATGGTCATGCCTAAAAGTATTGCACCACACATTAACAAAGTTCGAATTCTTGTTAAAAAAAAAAGAGTTTGGAAAACACACAAATCTAAAAGGTAAATCAAATATCACTTATTGGAATATCAAGTCCAATCAGCTGAAGACAAAAAAAAATTATGCACCTCGACAGCAGCTATCAGTGCCCGAATCAAACCAGTTCCGGTTTCCATAGAACCTAAGCGGGAATCCCCAATTTTACAAGATATTAATTGTGCCCCAGGTGCAACTCCATTCAACAAAGGCTCCTAAAAACATTATTGTTGTCAAGTGATATCCTATCCCTCAAAAGAATGTCAATATACAGATCAAATCATATATCAGTACCTTCGGGTGGAAAGCAGCAGCTATACCAGCAACATGGGTGGCATGGGGAGAACAGTCTGTTACAACACTTAAAACATTCCCATTATTAAAGACATTAACAACAAATGTACAAGCATCTAATTTGCTGAAGACGCCGTATTTCCTCTCAATCCTGCAATAAAAGGCCGTCATGTCAGCATTGAAATCAAATAAGATTATACCATATTTAAAAAATAAAATAGTAATTGATTCAATAGCTAGACCCCATAAAATTTCTTCAATGGCAAATTATATTAATTCAGGAACATCTCAATTATGAAAAAGATGGGTAATACTGAGTTCTTCCTGCATAATTGTTAGGTGCTCTTATCGAAGGAAATAATAACATCACCTATGAGATTTTATTCAGTTATACACCAAACAGTATAGAAATTTAAACTCACAGTAGAGAAACCAAATATATTGAGAAGTGCAGTTTGTGGAATGTCATATAAACTGCTCAATATGATTGTACAACCATAACATAAATAAATTAATCTGTTCAATATATTATTATGTACATACTAAAAAGGTTAGTGTTGAATTGTTTTAAAAAGAAATAAATATTTCAAGAAACACAAGAACAACTCACTTAAGCGCCAATTCCATGCAACTAATTCACATTGGAATACATCATGTTCGAATTTACAATCTTTACAGTGAAATTTTGTTGCAGAAGAAATATATCACGAAAACATGCTATGATTCAGTAGGACAATGTGGTTTTCAAATTAGGGGCTATATGTAGTGACAGGTGAAGTAAACATTTGTTAGGCTAGAAAATATGTTGCCAAAACAAAGTATCTCCCGATTTCACGACATATCTCTGCACAAAAGCTATAAACAAAGATAGATATTTGCATAAACAAAATTAAAACCAGAGACTGAGTGTACCTATAATTAGTTAAAGGCACGCAGTTAGCAAGCATTCCACAATCCGGATCATCTTCAAGACTCTGTGTGTCAAGGGCAGCCCTCCAGACATCCCCATCATGCCAGACAACAGCATCTACAACGGGTCCTTTATCATCATAGCTCTGGAACACACAGCAATCCCTTTTCAAAGTAAGGAATTTCAATTGACAAAATATGGGAAAAAAGCACAAACATTAGCATAAATGGCTTAGTTCGAGTGTTCAGCATAAGTGCCATAGAAACAAAAAAACATGAATTTCATTGTTTATGCTGGGAGAATGATAATGGTGCTTCCAACACTATTTCCTAGCAAGGACAGTTCTATCAATATTATTGTTTCACTCCCTACAGGCCTATAAAACCTAGCAAGGACCATTCTATCAATATCATCGTTTCAACCCTTAGAGGTCTGTAACGAAAAAATAAATTGAAATAAACTACTCATTTCCTATTTCAAGGACTGGAAGTGCAGCAATAACCAAAGAGCAACAAAGTAATGTGGCATCATCAACACCCACCTCAGATTGCCTCCTCAGAAGATCAAGCCTATTTTGCAGATCTTCACGAACCCTCTTAAGCTTTCCATCCTCAACCTTTATGTGTTTCTAAAAAATGCATGATGGTTTGAGTTACAAGGACTAAGCAGATGCAAATATAATAAAAAGCAGACAAAACAACTACGTCAAGTTTAGAAGGCATGATAGTATTTATAAAACTAGGGGTATGTATTACATGCCACTTGATCTGCTAATTAAATTTAAAAAAGTGAAGTACATAATCCATGCATTTATGACTGTGTATTCTTGCAGGGTGTGTAATTCAAATGCAAACATTCCACCACATGTCTCTCATATCTTTCCCTTCTCAACAACATTCATATTCATAGGAACCATTCAATGTTTTTATTATTTCTTCTTTCCTTCTCTTCTATTCATAAGACCATATACCATACTACTTCTGATCAGTAATTCCGAAAATGATGTACAGAAAATACAATAAATAAAGCAAGCACGGATACAAAAAGACACATTTCTGTTTCTTTCGTATTAATTAATGCATGTAAATACAGAAGGACATGAGTTAACATACTACAATAAGAAAATGCAATAATAAAAAGAGAACATATGAACAGCTTGCCCTTGTAACATCTGATGCTTACTACATAAAATATTAAAAAGAGTAATGAGTAGATAATATGCAATTTGAGATTCTACAATTCTGGAAAATTAAAAATGAATCAATCAAATTTACGATGAACCTGATCAAAATCATCAAGCTGTTTTACTGCCCTCGCAATCTCCTCCTGGTTTTTCTCATCCCACTTTTTCCTTCTTTCTTTCTGCCAATGAAAAATTCATGTGAAGAAAATGGAAATTAGATCAATTAGCCAGAGGTGAGACTCCTAAAGAGAACTAAAATATTTCATTGAACAAAAATGCTACCTTCAAACGAGAGATCAAATCTTCTGTAAAGAGCTCATAAACCAATTTATAACCCACATGCCATTCACCAGAAGGATTTTTCCATGAAGTATTGATAACCAAAGATGCCCCTATAAATAATTTTTCGTGAGCAGCAAGGAAAACAAGGAAGAAACAAACACAAGAGTAAGGAGATATGTGCAAGCTCAGAAACAAAAATGTACTTCAAGGGAAAAGAACCAGCAGTAACACAGCAACAGAAAGAAGAAGACGAAACAGATGGTAATTGAATGAAATAGGGTGCTTCATTGATACGAATGAAAAAAGTATTAGAAGGTTTCTCCAACTACACCCAAAGCAAAGCTCTCCGACACAACTCAGAGAGGAATCCCACTCTAGCCTAAACAGAGGGTTTCTCCAACTACTCCCATAGCAAAGCTCTCCGACACAACTCAGAGAAGAATCCTACTCTAGCCTAAACAGAAAATGTATTCTGTCATGCCTCAAGAGCCTATTACTCATAAATAAATACTACTAGAGATAAGCTTACTACTAAAGAGATAAGCTCGAATAATATCTTTTTTGAAGATATTATTCAGAGAATATCACTATTAAAAAATACTATTAAAATATTCCTACATAGACATCCTATAAGTTACTTAGACACCTCACCAGTAACTTCAGCCACTAGTCTCCTTGGTTCCCATCACCAGCACAGATAATTAACAAAAAATTTAAACTCAAAAGGGTTAGTAGTGACTATATTAAAGGACAGTTATAAATCTTCTTCTATATCTCATCTGGCTGCCATGCCATACGTTCAGAGTTATAATATAATTTTACTAAAACGCATAAATCATTCTTCTTTGGCCTATTTGTACAATACTATTTGCCTAAACTCAGGCCAAAACAAGGAGCTAGGTCATCAATAGCTGCATATGTTGTTTTCTTAAATAATACCTCGTTACAAGCTATTTACTACAATATATTTGTTAAGAATCCCAGAAAACTGATCATACGATAGACTGGTAGGTCTGAAAAGTATTTATAAGTGGGAGAGGCATTCCACACCTTCCTGAATAGTATTTATAAGTGGGAGGATTCCACACCTTACAAACCGGTTTTGCAGAGTTGAATTAGGCTCAAACATAATTAAAATGATATTGAAGAATGTTTCGCAATGATTTGTATTTACAGCCTTGTTGATATTTCCTAGAACTAACCTGATGCCCCAGAAATACAACCATCTGCATCAGCCTTCACGACCTTCGAGGTATCAATATCACCACTCCCAGTACTGAAGAAAGAAAAGGTGTAGTATCCTTGTTAGAAAATGAAGTAAAACTGAAAAGGACTTTCAGCTAAAAAATCAATGTGAAGTAGCTTTCTGTTTACCAATCAATGACATCAAGAATTTTTGGTTTCCCATCTGTGGTAACCTGTAATCCATCAACGGCCGGATCTACGCCAGAATCTGTAAACATGCAGGTGCCAGATACAATGTTTGAACAAATATGCACTATAAACCACTAGAAAAATAAAATTACAGAAAAACACATCAGAATACAAGCAATGTCTTTATTTATCACACCAAAAAATACTAGTAGTAGTAAATTAATTTACAAAAGAGAAACGAGTCCTCCCCTCCAAAATCTCCCTCTCAAACAGACCCTTAATTTCAAAAGCATCTTGAGATTACCAACTTAATGTCATTATAATCCATACAAACATCAACAGAAAGAGTTATCAAATTAACATGTTATAATTTTAATTTTGTTGAGTAAACCACCAAACTAGTCCCTGACTTTGTAAGGTGGTATCAAATAGGTCCTGAGATTATGAATATCCCAAAAAATTCCTTGACCCTGTTAAATTGTCAAGCTGGTCCCATATTTAACTACTTGCTATCAAGTAGTTTCTTATATTTCAATCATTTACTATCAATTTGGTCTCTATATTTAGACACGTACTATCTTAAGTCCCTCCCGGACTCACATAAGGACTAAAATAAGTAAACTTTGACAGATTCAAGTTTCTTTTTGAAATATTCATAATCTTAGGGGTCTCTTGAGAGCGTCCAAAGTCAGCACGAATTTGGTGGTCTACTCTAATTTTGTCACATTACTAATGTCAAGCACTAGATTTATACATTCCTACAACTTCAGAACCAAATTATGTATATACTCATAATATATGTTACTGTTAAACATCTAACAAATAAATTAATCCAACCACACACACTAAACCTTTTCTTAATTGAGATTGTTTTAACTTCTTAACATTAAACATTAAACATTAAACATATGAAGCAAAGAAAATGGACACAAAGACAATGACATGTTTACGTCGATAATTTGAGAAAATGACAAAACTACATGTAATCACATTTCAGTGTCTGTGTCGGACACCGACATACTGACATGCTTTCAAACAGAAGTGTCGGTGCTAAATTAATTCAAACATGCGTACGCACACTAAAAACATTTGCTTAATTGAAATATTTTTTAGTTCTCAACATTTAACATCAAACATTTAACCTATGACGCACAAGCATAGACACCGACTTCGGTAATAATTTGAGAAAATGACAAAATTAAATGTAATTGAGAAAATGACAAAATTGAATGTAGTCACACGTCGGACATTGACACACAAACACCGACACATTGATACTGATAATCTGGGAAAATGACAAAATTGAATGCAATCACATGCGTAAATATCTTGATACCGACACGCGGACACGCCTTCTATTAGAAGTAATGTAATAACATGTGTCAATATCTGAACACTAATACTGACACGCAGACCCACATTCGATCAGAAGTGTTAGTGCTACACACATTTAACAACCAAAAACTAAAATTACTTTTCTTCTCAATATTCAACATTTAACCTATGAAGCACATACATGACGGTAATAATATGTTCACACTTGATAATAATTTGAGAAAAAAAAAATCAATTTAATGTAATCAATTGTCAATGTCAAATACCAACACATTGACACTAAAAACATTAAAAAATTGAATGCAATCACAAGTGTCAATATCGTTTGAATCAGATGTGTAACACTTTGAGACACTTTTGACACCGACTATAATTTGAGAAAATGACAATTGAAAGTAATGACCTATGAAGCACGGACCCGGTGTTGGACACACGACACCGACACTTGTAATTACACTGAATCATGTGATTTTTTCAAATTATTAACTGTGTCCGTGTCCGTGTCGTATCCCGTGTCCGTGTTTCATAGGTAATGGCATATGCCGGACATTGACATGCAAACACGTCTTCGATCAGAAGTGTCCCGGAAGAAGAAATAGAACGGAAATAAAAGTCAACGGAGAAGAAAAAAGTACCGAAAATGGCGATTAAAGCACCGCGACCATCGTAATTAGGGTTAGAATGAAGAAATCGATCAACTCCGATTTCTTTCTTTGGCATGAGTGAAGCTAAAAACGTAGATTCGTTCAATTTGAAATCACGGAGTGAAGGAGAAGAAGAAGAATCATCGCTTTTCTTACTCTTCTCTTTCTCGTTGTTGTTGTTGTTACTGTTATTGCTAGAAATGATTGAAGAATCGCAAGGCATTGCCTTTGTGGTGATTTGGGTGATGATGATTATGATTTTCGGTTTTCTTGAAAATGTGATTGTTTTTTTTATTGTGAGAGGTGAGGGTAATATGCGGAATTTGAGGATTTTTTGGAGGGTGTTAGTGACGGAGGTGAGGTTGTTTTGGTAATTTGGATACTGGAGTTGATGACGTGGCGTGTGTGTTTGGATGTAGGTGTGGGTGGTGGCTAGTGATGTCGTGTTGGAATTTGAAGACGTTTGGGGAGTTGGAAAGGAATAGGTGTGAAATTACATCATTTGTCCCTTGTTAAATTGGAATCACAAATAAAATGATAAAATATTCATCTTGGTTTGATTTATTTATACATATGATGACAATTTTTATGACAACCTTTGTTCAAAAAAAAAAAACGTTTCCTCAAAAAAACTCTTGTGACAAACCTTCTTTTTTCTCTTTTTATTGATCAACAACAATAAAAAGATAAAGGCTTAAGTGCAGTTTTATCCCATATATTTTGATTGAATTTGGATTTTGCCCCTTCTATTTTAAAACTTGGAATTTTACCCCATGTTTTATGTTTTTCAGGATTTTGCCCCCTCCCCCTATTTTATCCACATAATTAATTATTTATATTAAAAAAATTATTTTTTTAATGAAAAAATAATAATAAAACCAGAAAAATACTAAAAAAAAATGAATAAAAAATACTAGAAAAAATGCATAAAACTAGTATAATCTCTAAAAATAAGATAAAAACTAGTATGAAAATAGCAAATATTTAGATGTGCAAACTAGTTTTTTCATGTATTTTTAATTGAAATTTTTCTTGTATTTTCATTATTTTTCTAATTTTTTTAGTTTTTTTTTTCTTTTCTTGTTTTCTTTTTATTTTTTTATCAAATCAGTATTTTCTAAACGCTTCTTTATTTTTCTAGTATTTTTTGGTTCTTTATTTTAAAATAGGGGCTAAATCCTGAAAAATGTAAAACAGGTGGGTAAAATTTCGAGTTTTAAAATAAGGAAGGCAAAATCCAGATTCAATCAAAATAGAGGGGGTAAAATTCTGAGTTTTAAAATTAGGGGGCAAAATCCAAATTCAATCAAAATAGGAGGGTAAAACTGCATTTAAGCCAAAGATAAAAGAGAAGAAAAAATGTAAGCATATGATGTGAGTATCATCTCTCTCATCACCACCAAATATCATTTCTCTTTTGTTTATGAGATGTACCTTTGATTGGTTAAAAATAATTTACTTGAGAGTGCGACTTTAATTGTATTGTGTTTGATTTTATAGATAAAAGACCGGACAATGACTAAAAAAATTGTCCCTCGTTAAATTTTATCACAATTTTTTTTTCTCAATTATGAATAGAGGTGGAAATAGGTTATGTCAAACTTTAAAGAGTTCAGGTATGCTCTATTTACATCTTGCTCCATTTAAGGTCTTGGATGAAAGACATGTGACCAAAGAAGATTCGAGGGTTGAGATTTAAAAATAAATATAACATGAGATTTTTTCAATAAAAATAAATATAAAATCGAATATATTATATGTTCTCTCTTTTCGGCTTCCGTTGTCTGAAAACATGCAAAACACAACACTATTTCAGCTCGCTTTGTGTGTAGTTTAGGCGTAGATTCTCTTGTTTTTGCCTGTGTTATGCTGGTTGTTTGATTATGTTTCAGGTACACAGCAATAGAGGCCTCAATGCGCAGAAACGGCGAAATTCGGCGAGAAAACGAAGAAAGGAACAAGTCCTGAATTATCAAGCTTCAGGGTGACGCCCGTCACACCCTGTGACGGGTTGACCGTCACACTTCAACACGACCCAGCCGTCACCAGCAACCTGGCCGTCAGCACCCGTGACGTGCAGACCGTCACACCCTGTGACGCTCGTCACGGGTTCGGGAGAATCAGTCTCCCCCACGATCTGAAGCAGTTTTGCCCAAGTTTCCCTCCCACTCTCTCCATCTGCAGTGCACGATCAGAACACGTTGAAGAGCATTCTTGGCCTATAAATAGGTCCAAAGAAGAGAGAAAAAGGGTTGGAAAAGTTTTAGAAAGCATGAGACAAACAGAAGCATATTTCTCTTTTGTAATCTGTACTTTGTAGTTAACATTTTTATTCAAAACCCAGTTACTAAGAACCTTCATCACTTGCAATTTTGAATTGAGAACTATTGTCATTTTACTTCCTTTGTTGCCGCAATTTACAAAGGCTTGCTTAATTCAATTCTTTCAGGTTCCTTTTTACTTGTTTTCTTTTCATTTACCTTGTCTTTCTTTTTCTTTGTTTCGGTTATAATGCACAGTATGAATAGTAGCCTAATTATGATTATTAGCATGTCTGAGTAGATTTGAGAAGTGCTCGGAATGTAGAAATTGCCGTACCAATGATATTCAGCTGAAAAGTATGATTGAATTTTATAGCAGGAATTATTTTTATGTCTGATTATTCTGTTTTTAAAACGATGAATTTTTACAGTGAAAACTGAAAAAGCATGATATCTGTTTCGTATCGAAAGAACGAAACTCATATCTGTCCGTAGAATAATCAGGAATTATTTTAGCAATTCAGCGATAGAACTTTCTTAAAATAATTTTGACATTCTTAATTTTCAAAAATGCTATTTTAAACGCTAAGTCATACACGCGAAAGCTGATGACTGTGAGTTTAAAATATGGATTCAGTATTGCGAAAGCATACTGATTTCTTTAAATTGAAATTATTCTAAAAATAACTTTTCAAACATGACTAGATTATTTTGAAATGAAAGGAATTTTGACATTATAAGGCGAACACGCGAAAGCGGTCGAATAGATTATAACCATCATCACAACCATCATCACCATCATTATGTACCTGTGGGTTAGTGCCAACATAAAGCAAATTTTCTACCACCTCCGGATTAGTAATGTCCGGATTAGGTAGAATAATCAAACAATTATCCCTATTGACTCTCCACTCGTTTTGGAAGTTGTGAGAAGGGACATGGGTTTTAATAAAAGACATGGTAGTGAGGGTATCTAATTCTAGATAATAGTTTCCCTCAATGCTATTGATCCCCTTACAAAACAAAGAAAATAAAAGCAATAAAACTCGTGGGTTGCCTCCCACGAAGCGCTCGTTTAAAGTCATTATCTTGACAATCAAAAGGATTCTCTACCATATACCCAATCTTTCACGAAGAGACAAGGGCATGAAACTGACACTCTCTCCCAAATCACACATGGCTTTCTTAATGGTTTCAGATCCTATAACACAAGGTATGGAAAAACTCTCTAGATCCTTAAGTTTAGGTGGAAATTTGTTTGGAAGTGTTTCGATAAAATTTCTAAACTGCTCATCTAACTTAGATTTAGCAAACTCTTGTGTTAATGGAATTTTAGGCTCATGAGGTGATGAAACAAGTGGCTTTTCATTCTCTCCTATGGCTTTCTCACTTTGAGGCTCATCACTCCCTATCTATCCCTCGTTGTTCTTAACTTTCACAACGGGGTCCTCTAATTGTTTACCATCCCTAAAAGTAATATCACTTATGTGGCCTTTGGGGTTGGTTTCAGTTTGGCTTGGAAAGATTTCGGAGGTTTGAGAAGAGGTAGCCACCTGTTGGACTACTTGAGAGATTTGAGTCTCTAACATTTTGTTGTGAGTAGCAATGGAGTCCACTTTTGATGTGAGATTGGCAAGTTAATCGTTCAAAAATCCAGTTTGGTTTTTAAGCTCTTGAAGTTGTTTAGATTGATTCACAACATAATTTTCCATTAAAAGTTCCAAACTAGATTTCTGAGGGGCTCTCTGATTGTTTGCATAGCCAGGTGGTGCCATTTGTCCATAGGAATTATGAGGGGTTTTAAAAAAAATTGGTTTTGCCTCATTCCTTGGTTGTATTGAGCATAATTCTTTTGCTCAACACCTTTAATAGCACTACCTCGCTAGCAATCAACACCAATAAGGTTAAATACACCACAAACTTCACAAGGAGGTGATACAGGGGCAGGTGTGACAGCACTAGTATTCATTTTATCAAATTTTTGTGTGAGTGCGTCAACCTTAGCAGCAAGATGATCAAGGGAAGAAATTTCATACATACCTGCCTCTTTTTTAGAAGGTGAAGAAGCAGTGATGACTCTCTCACTTGTCCACTCATAGTGGTTTTGTGCCATGTTCTCGATCAAAGCATATGCTGCTGTGTAGGTTTTATTCATTAAAGCTCCACCTGCAGCTGCATCAACATAAATTTTTGTGGTATACAAAAGACCATTATAAAAAGTGTGGATAATAAGCCACTTCTCTAAACCATGATGGGGACAAAATCTAAGCATTTCTTTGAAACGCTCCCACGCATCGTAAAGAGATTCCCCATCTTTTTGAGTGAATTGTGTGATTTGATTCCTTAATTGAACAATTTTACTATGAGGAAAGAATTGAGCAAGGAATACTTGCCTCATTTGGTCCCATGAAGTAATAGAACCAACTTCCAATGAATGAAACTATGAACTAGCTCTATCCCCTAAGGAAAAAGGAAAGAGGTGCAGCCTTACGGCCTTTTGGTTTGACTTCAAGGTTCCACTGAGTCTTAAAAAAAATGAAATATGAAGACTCGGATCCTCAGTGGGTGATCCGAAAAATTGATTTTGCTGCACTAAGTAAATAAATGCAAGATTTATTTCAAAATTATTACCCTCAACCGTTGGGTACACAATAATAGCATGTGGCTCTTCCGTAGAAGGGGTTGCATACTCCTTAAGAGTGCGTTCCTCAACCATATTGTTATTATTTTGTGCTTCTCTTACTCTCTTATGTAAGAATCTTTTGATCTCGAGAATGAATTCACCAAGACTTTTGTTTCTTCGCATAAACGAATAAGAACCCAAGAAGTTAACGGTAAAAATAAAGAAAAAAAAAACAATAATATATTTTTTTTTCCAGTCTAACCGTATATAAAAAAAATTAATCAAATTACAATAACTCCCCGGCAGCGGCGCCAAAAACTTGACCGACAGGGAGTTATGAATTTAATTAACTTTTAATAATGATTAGAATGAAAGTTTCAAAGGTTAGAAAGTTTGGGTTTTTAATTAAAAGAAAATAATAAAAATAAAAGGTGTCTTGGAATTATTGGTTCATCATAATAACAAACCCTTCACAAACAAACCCCAAACCTAACTTTATATTTGACCTACTTTCTAAAGACAAGTTTCTCTTTAGCGTATCAAAGCCTCTTTCGAGGTGCAGTGTGTGTGTTCCTCTAGCAACCACGCATATTCTCATGGTTGATTGCTATTGGAATCCTTGAAGAACGAAACTTTATATGTCTCAAGGTTTGCTAGACTATTATGATGTTTCGCAACCCTTGTATAAATTCACTTGTTCCAATATCAAAGCTTCGCTTTCGCGAATTGATATTTGAGATGATGATGAATTAACAAATACTAACCCTCCGCTTTCGCTTTATGAGTTTGGCATTTGTTAATTCATTATAAAAACGGTGAATTAGATTAGAAAGTAGATTTATATAAAATTAGGGTTTATGGCTTGGT
>Ga0228711_1001782_pt1 | contig 32291 bp, 20 predicted proteins | sample MedpolnodulmetaG_2_FD_177996 | JGI IMG/M metagenome (GOLD analysis project Ga0228711, IMG submission 177996) | Root nodule microbial communities from Medicago polymorpha collected in Santa Monica, California, United States - brown nodules | ecosystem: Host-associated > Plants > Roots > Nodule... | reverse complement strand
TTAAAATAAATGAAAGTAAAAAAAAAAAAAGGAAATGACAACAATCAAATTTTCTTTGATACTCCAAAGTTGGGATCAATTCTAGTCGAAAGAACATATCAAAAACAATTTTAAATCTCCTCTAAAATTCTTCACTTTTATTTTTTGTTACGAGATCTTCGCTTTAATTCTAATTCTATAAGAATAAGAATAAATAAAAGCAAGTTTCCCCTATAAAAAAAAAAAGTTTGTAAAAAGAATAAAAATGAAAGGCTATTATTTATAGAAAAGGTGCGTACGTTAAAAAAAGAATAAAAGTGGTGAAAGGCTACTTTTTATAGGAAAGGTGCGTACGTTAGTACAATCCCTAAAACCAAAAAAAGTTGAAAACCAGCGCAAAATAAAATAGTAAAAATATAATAGACCATAGAACAAGTTAAGCCTTCTCAGTCATCCTAAAAATCGCACAGGCCACCATGGCCTATAACTCGTGAGCATGCGCAAATTAGCATTAGAAGTGGCTTAGGTGCATGATATGATTTTGATAAAGACAAAAGGAAAACCCTCATAATTGATTATAGACTATTAGACCAGAAGAAAAGAAAAAAAAAATTGAATTTGATAAAACACAGATTGCTTTCAATCAAAAGATAGTCATAGTACAAGGTATACAGATAAGATTAGATCTAGTCAAGGATGAAAGCAGTAAAAAAAAGATCGACACTTTTAATCAATTTCTTAATACTTTAAAAACATGTTTGTGAAGTGACGAAGAAAAAGTACTTACCGGAGCCAAAAGGGTGGCTTTGACAATAGCAGAAGCTAACATGGTTACAAGCGCTTCCGCGGCGTACGTTAACGCGCCAAAACGGAGCGTGGCGTCCATCATCGAACTCTGTTGTTCAGTTTGAGTTTCCATTTCGTACGACAAACAAACAAGTCCTTTCTCAAACCACAAAACGAATATTATCCTGTAAATAATTAATTTAATTAAATGATATCACCATCACCGTTAGTTAGATCATCTCAAAAATCACGACAGTTGCTTCTCTTGTTTCAGAAATCATGACACCAATTATTACTTTCATTTAACCAATATTTTTCCATAAACCATACAAAACATAAATTATACAATATTCTCAATTATAAAAATTCACTAAAATTATTTAACGAAGAATTAAAGCTAATTAGGAAAGCATAAGAACAACAGTTAGAATTTTGCTTTTTAAAGTGAAATATGAATAAGCTAAATAACTCACCAAAAGTGGAAGTGTTTGAGAAAAAAAGAGGGAAAAAGAAGCAGAAATTTTAACCCATAAACTGAGAAATTGAAAATTAAGCATAAAAAAAAGTTAATTAAGAAGAAAAAAAATGAGAATTGAAGAGAAGAAAGATGAGAGAGGTTACCAGGAAGGAAGATCTAGAGACTGAGAAGCAAGATCTGAAGGTTTGAAGAACTAAAACCTCTGAAAAATGGGAGAAGAAGCTTCATACATTTTGGACCGTTGGATCGTGATCGTAGAAACGTTGAGGTTCGAAATATAGAAATATCAGAGGTGAGTGAGAGAGAAAGAGAGAAGAGACACAGGTACCGGTTCGTAATTTCTCAGCGAAGTTTCGGGCAGTTTGGGCAGCGGAAAGAAAGTGTAAAAATCGAATTACGGGCTGCCCAAAGAGGCAAGTAAGGACAAGTGTGGGTTTTGTTAATTTGATATGGTTTTTTATGAGAATGAATTTTGTTCATTACCCGGTCTTCACCGGAAAGTCAAGTTTTTTTATTCTTTAAAATAACTATAAAATCTTTTTAATAGTAAAAATACTTCACACGTGTAAGAGACTCTCACGTGTGAGGTAGTACCTGTTGTCTGCAATATTCTTCCTAAGAGGTTATCTTCTTTGACCATGGTTAGTTACTTGGTTTAGCTTGGGTTGACTACACCACAGAGGAGTTGGAGAGTTGTTGAAATATCAAGGGTATAATAAATTCGTAAATTAAAACGGAATCAAAACCACGAAGATATTTTTCGGTATTAAATAATCTGGCATAGGGAACCTTTTAAAGGTGGAATAAACCATCAAACGATTGAGCTCCCGAATAAGTAAAAGTTAAATAATCATACTAACAAGTGTTGTCAAGGTATTTGTTAAAAATTTAAAATTAAAAATGATTGATGAATTTTACGTCAAAAAAATTATTTGTTATTGTTTTAATGTGTTAAATGCACAATTTTTAAGGCAAAGTTTTCATTTTAAATATTTTAAGAAGTGTTTTAGGGCACTTATTAGCATTTTACAAAGTTAAACACAATATTGATCCTTATAATTTTTAAAAGAAGTTGTACCAAGGTTAAATACACAATTCTAATAGTGGTATTATATTTTTAAGGGTTGAATATAAATGCATTTGGTCGAAAATGAATATATATTTTTTATGATGATATTTACCATTTTGGATGGTTTTACACATTGAAAAGATATACTGAAGCATTTTGTTACAATTGTTTTCATTGGATTGTTAATATTTAGTATGTCAATTATTTTGTTGTGTAAATGGCTTTCTTGAATTCAATGATGCAGTAAATTTAGAGGCTACAATTGCTGCAATTGTTCATTTGAGATTCGTAGGATTCCACTTCATGCCAAGATGAAGGTCACGTAGTCCAGGTCTTCTCTTTTCTTACCAGTTAATTTCAAACTGAAGTCTATATTTTCTGGTTGATTTCTTAATTTGTTAACCATGCTTCGGTCCATGTTGAATGCATCACATCTGATCGAGTGTGGTATTTTAGCTTTTGATTGATTTAGCTTGTCATCGGTATACAGATCTAAGTAGTGTGTTCCAACTTGTATATGGAGTGGGGAGTTGATGTATCAGTATTAGCATAGAGTGGGGCTTGCAAACTGTATTTTATGCTGTTTTTTTGCTCATCACATTCATTTGAATTGTACCTGTATTTGTTGAGAGGTGCTTTATAATTGTGCTGCTCATGCTAATGTGGCAACATTTACCTCTGTTGGTTTAGTTTACTGAATTTGGGTGATCAAGTTTCTTTCAATTTAAGCATAAGAATATGTGTTTTTCCAGAGCTTAAGTTGTTTTGGCGTTGTAATTCTCTTTTGTTTGCCACATTGTAATGGTGTAATTTGGTTATGTGACCAACTTACTAGCGTTGAACCCTTTTGTGATCTTTAATTTAGTACATCCGGTGCCTTTTAATGGTAGTACATCCTTTTGGTGAAGTAATTTGAGAGGCTATTAACTATGGATTTCTAAAAAATAAAACATGGATATTATTTTTGAGTAAAATAAACAACTAAACAATCAATTATAAATCATTTCTTTTATGATTGACACTATGAGCTACATTAAAAAAATATTTATAATCGATGTACGTGTACAACTTAAGTAATATGCACTACTGGAGTTTGAAACATCGTTATCTGCCTATGTGATTTCTTCTGCTATCATTCTACACATCTTAACAATGCAACAATATATGCTGCAGATTAAGCTTAATTTTAAGTTTTACATGATCAATGGAATTGTTTGTTGAATTCAGGAGACCGGTAATATTATGAATAATTTATATCCAGAAATTTTCTAATTTAGTAAACTATATGTCTATTTAGCATCTCATTTCCACAAATGTGAAGAATTCTTCCTGGTTTTCTATGCCATAAAGACTAATAATGGAAAACTGGGTTTTATTTTTTATATGCATTTGAATGGATTACTTACATGCCATGTTTATATTTTACAAAGTTTCCTATATGCAGAACCACTATTCTGAATTTTATTTATTACATTTTTAGATTAGGTATTTTGATCTACATGGATATTCAGACGTGCACATACGTCCTCTACGTGCTTTAGAAACATTACATAGAAACAAATAAGAGTGTTTGGCAAGAGTAGTATGCGCCTAAATAGTTACAGCAAACCACCAATTATAAATCATTTTTTTGAATGATTGACATAAAAGATACATTAAAGAAAGGATTTATAATCAATGGTATGTGCATGGATTTAAACATCACTTTAAAAAAAAATTAAGGAGTATAAAAAAAAGAAAAAAAAGGATAACTTTGGGTCTCCACTTCTCAATGGTGGAGTAGTTTGAATTTGAAAGGCCAACAATTATTAAGATATACTCCCTCCGTTTCAAAATGAATGTCGTTTTAGTTAAAAAAAAATGTTTCGAAATGAATGACTTCTGCATCAGTGACCTAGTAAGATAATTGAATTTCATACACGGCTAACTGCTAGCAACTTTTATTAAATTCATGGTTGCTCCAAACATTTTAAATCAACATTCAACCTCAGGAAGAAAAAAAACAGATAATTTCTAACACACGTCTAAATTACTAGAACATGAGTTCAAGTTAAGACCCCCCAAACGTTTCATCTACAATTGTTAAAGGAGCATCCCAAATACACCAAGGTTGGGTGCTCTTCTTACTGCGGGGAAAGAAAGAAGAAGAAAACTTGTCATTGGAAGGTATTAGAAATTGATGCCATGACAGAATCCTTCCTCAAATAATATATAATAGCACCAACATTTTTGAGACCGTATATAAATACAAGAAAAATACTTCAAAGCTAAAATCCAAGGAAACATGAAACACGGGCAGTGAAGTCTGCTGCTGGTACGCATAAAGACAAGCGCACAAATGCCTCTGAAAGTAGCAAACTGGCCCATTGGAAGTAGTTCACACTTCATATCATTTGCTTAGATCATCCTCTACCCCGCCCAGCACCTACCAAAAGAAGAAAAGGTATTTGATATACATTCTTTAACTTCGAGCTATCATTTCAAAAATTAAAAAACCTATATAATTTTTATGCATTTTTCGAACAATAAAATTTAACATTAGAACCGTCACATTAAAGAATTGGTAAGACGTTCTTTCAACAATAATAACCTTTTAAGCAGAATAACTTTCAAGTTTATCAAGAGCTAATCTTGTCTAGATGAAAAATAAAAGATAATACCCAGAAACTGTTTGAACTATGACATGGTGAATTTGAGGTATTAGAGCATATGATAAATATCTTAAAATATCTAAATTCTCAAAGTATCTTAAATTATTTCTTACTTACAATTAGCTTCTGTATTATTTTTTTTCATATTTTGTAATTTGCTTCTTTATTTGATTAGAATTATAAATCTAGTATAACAAGTAAAGGTTAATATTTAGTCTTTTGTATCATAATAAAAACATAATTTAAATAGAAGAAAACACATAGAGGTGGTAAAACATAAGATGAGTGCATCTATGATTTACCTCTGCTTCCTCCAGGCTTTCCACCTTGGCTAGCCCTGCCTCGGCCTCCAGCTCCTCTAGCACCACCATCATCAAAACCACGCCCAGGGCCTTTTGTTTGGCGTCCACCAGCACCAGCAGCATCCTCCCTACCTCTACCCCTACCACGTCCCACACCAGGTGGCTTGCGATCTGAAAAGGGTGACATTGATCAGATAACTTTATTTTTTATATAACTGGAAGGCTGCATAAAATGGCATTTCAACTTGTGTGGGAATATAAATATAAATTTATCATTTGCTCATTTATAAACAAAATAGATTTGCCCTAAGTCAGAATCAATCAGAAGAAAACTATATATGGATCTTTATTATAACGAGCACACCAATATTCATGTATCAAGATAAAGACCAAGTGCTAAATCCAACAGGGGAAGTTTGTTGGGTTTGTTATGAGGCATCCAAAACACTACAGAGATGTAATTTTAGTGGATCTGACACCATATTTCAATCCAAAATCTCAAGGCGTCAGATTCACAGGTACTTCCACTTTATATCTTACTCAGCTTGCCCATTTCAAGTCAATTTAGGATTTATCACACACATGACATACTTGAACTCTCAAAATAAACTAGATATCAAAATAATACTTCGTACCTGTACGGCTCTTTTCTTCCTGAACTTTGTCAATAACCTAAATCAAAAGCAATAAAGCAAAATTAGTTGACAAAACTATGTACAAGTCAGACATCACTTAACAAATTATCTCCAATGCAGAAGCTCTAGACAAAAGTATGAGCACAGCCTCGAGGCTTAAACCCTCAAGCACAAGGTTTTTCCCAACTAAACTCATGACCAATAGATCGCAAGGTAAGGTTCACCTTCTTAGCAACCTATTCGCCAATGGTTTTCTTAAATAACATCACAGGGTCTGTTTGGTTCAACGGATGTGAAGGAGGGGAGGGATTTTAATGGAGGGGAGGGAAAGGGAGATATTTTAGTTAAATATATGTTTGGTTCAAAAGAGGGAAGGGGAGGGGAAGGGAGGGATTTTAATTAAAAACATGTTTGGTTCACAAGGGGAGGGATTTTAAAATTAATGTACCTTTTTGACCTTAAAATTTAAGTAAGAATAATTTTAAGTTTTAACATAAATTTAAGGATAGTTTTGTCAATGTAATAATGACATTAATTGCACGCCTTCCCTCCCCTCCAAAAAACTGCAATTTGGGGGGAAGCAATAAATGAGTCTATGAGGGGTTTTGCTCCCTCCCCTTCTAAAAATTGAACCAAACATGTCAAATTAAAAATATTCCCTCCCCTCCAAAAAACTTGAACCAAACGGACCCTAAAGGGAGTGCACGGTCATTGTAAACTAACTTTACACAGGCATCCAATAAGAATCAACTATTCTGACATATCATTCTACTATTGCAAGTCGCAACTGAATCTTTAAACTAATTATATGAAGTGGCAAACTAATAAATTCTAATTAGATGTCAGTGTAAAGCTTATTTACGCAGATAGTACATGACCCTTAATCTCTTTATAAATAACTAAAAGCTTACAATCACCACCATTACATACCTCATCAGGAACTCGAAGGTACTTGATCGTATTTCCTCGTATGTAGCATTCAGGCATCCGCCAAAATCTATCTCCATCCTACATTACCAATTTCAATAAAAAATTCATAAACCAACCTTTCAACAATAACAAATTAAAAAGACAACAAACAAGAACACTTAAAAAGAACATTACTTTAGAGGTACAAATAACTTCTCGGAGATGAATGTTCATCCATGTATCGCAATTAACCAAATGCCCGTTATATGTCTCTCCATTTTTCAGTTCCACCAACTGTTACAACAAGTTCAAAAAAAATTATTTAACAACAATGAAAAATCAAAAGTTATTATTATAAACCACAAAGTAAAATAAATAAAAAGGTTTTTGTTACTTACCATAGGGTGGCCTTGTGCAGTCTTAAGAAGAGAAAGAGGAAGCTGCAACAAAAAAAAGAGGGTAAAAAAAAAATGAACATAATTGCAGACATAACAATAATTAATTTTGTTAAAGAGAATTTTGTGATTAGTGGCGACATGGTATGATGAATAGAAGAATTTGAATGCGGCTAGGTTTTCCGGTTAAAAAATAATATTTAGAAAAAGGAATAGAGAATATGAAGATCAAGGTAAAGTAGTTACCATGTTGATGATTGGTGTGTTTGAACTTCAAGTGCCGTGGATGAAGTTGAGCGATTCAAAAGAGCAGAGTGTGAGAGAAAGAGAACCCTCACTTTCTGATTGATTGATTTCTTGATTCTTCTTTATTCCCTGTGTTTATAGAGAAACTTTAAGTGGAAAAAATTGAACAACTCATCAAAAGTCGAAGTGTTTCGGCAAAATAAAAAGAGAATTAAGAAGAATAAAGTGAGAATTGAAGAGAAGAAAGATGAAAGAGGTTACCAGGAAGGAAGACTTAGAGACTGAGAAGCAAGATCTGAGGGTTTGAAGAACTAAAACCTCTGAAAAATGGGAATTAAGAAGAATCAAGAAGAAAAGCCACTGGGCTTAGAATTTTTTTGCGAACATGTTTAGAAGAAAATAAAAAACTTACTTACTAATTTTTTTTATTTTTTTAATGTTGAATGAATTAAATATGAATCTTTTAATTGATAAAAATTCAAGATATAAGTAATTAAACTAGAGGCTAAGAACTCAAAATTTTAGTGAGGAAGTTTTAATAATGTTCTTGACATGTTTGCTAAAAGTTGTTCAAAAATTTAAGAGCTTAAGGTTAATTAAACAAATTTTGTTTTATCAGAGATTACATTTGCGTGCAAAATTTTCATAAGGATTAAAAAAAAATTATTAAATTGAAGTAAGGATTAGACTTAAAAAGTCTTCGTTTTATCAGAACCAAAAACGTATTTAACCTAATAATTAACTAATATGTTTTATTTATGAATAAAAGATCATGCTAACAAATGTCTAAATGTGTTGTTCAAGAGACCAATAATAAGCTATATAATCTTGAAAATAAAGTAAAACAGGAGTAAAAGTAATAATACACAACTTCATAAGCAAAAGTTGCCGATTTTGATTGTTTAAACAATGTTTCAAGAGTATCCACAATGGTAGCAAACTAGTAAAAATAGTCTTTAAATAAGTTTCACGGGTACACATCTTTTGTTTATAATTTTTTTAATAAAAGTAGTAAACTAAAAAGAATCCTTAAATAAGTCCATTAATATGTGTATTTAGAAAATGAATCAAAAGAAATTAAAAAGAGCAAGAATCACACGGGTTTTAGATGGTGGAACCAACTTTTATCTACTTACTTTTCTATTTTAATCATGAGACCCGTTAGTTACTGAAGAGAGATAATCTTTATATAGTTGCCAATAACTATTAGATACCCATTTTTTTCTATCTCTGATGAGAATCCTTAATAAGTTGAGATCTTTATTAAGTAAAATACTTCTCATTTAAAATGTTTTAAAGACATTTGTTAGCACCTAGGTTTAAAGTAAACACCAATTGGTGAACACATCTAGCTTCTCTTTTTTTTTTTTCTTGAGAGGGGAACACACCTAGCTAGCACTCATTTAGTCCCAAACGGAATAAATTCCGATGAAAACGGATCTTGATTAAATTATTAATCACATAGCACAACAAATCACAAATCTAACAAAAGATTCATGTATTTATCTCTTGAAGCGTCAATACTTTGAAGTCGAACTCAAAGAGAGTAAGTGATCACAAGTATTGCTCGATGACAATGTCTTTATTCAGCCCACGCAAACAACTTCCTTCACTCATAGTGCTAGCAGCGTACGAATGAAGGCTTAGAGAAAAGGGGTGGTTTTAAGGTTCAGAAAACGAAGGTTTATGAATTAGGGTAAGAGTACCTTTTGCTTCTACACAAGAGTTCTATTTATAGAACCCCCTGTGTGCTCACCAACTCAGGCATTATTGGGCTTGTATTAGCCCAATAACTGATTCATGTGATATGCCAGCTAATTAACTTCACTTACTAAACACACCCTGAATATAAAGTCTTAGTTATTTCTATCGTTTAAATATTATTTTGTGTGTGATCATGTAGGTTCTTGTAACGTTGGCAATAATATTAAATTATATTTAATATTATAAACAGTTAGCAGTATCTAGCAACACATCACTGCTACCCAAGTGACAAGAATGTCAAGTGATATGACAAAACCTTTTCGTGATAAAGATATTGTGCATTATCACCCTTTTGCCTTTATGTCTATAATGAACACAAGACATAACATGTCACCCTTGTCCAGTTCAATATTGGGCCTTTAGACATTTCTCATGTTATGTAGGATAAGCAAATTCCATTTAGGTCACTCGTGTCCCTCATCAAGATTCGTGGAACGCCCATCAACCGAATTTATAGTCATCCTATTACGGACAACATTTTTACAACAACAAATTACTCGACTCCTACATCTAGGGTACACAACGGTTTCAAGCCGAAGGGTGGAATACACCATTTATCACTACAAGCATAACTTATGACATTTACATAACTTTCTATGTAGTATTCTCACAGCGGATCAATCCAATATAAATATTACTCATAATATTTATATCTATGTGAAGACCGGACAACTCTTTATCCATGATTTGTGAGATGTGATTACCAGCCTACCCACAAAATAGTCTCTTTAATGCTATCTCACTTTACAATTAATAAAACTTAATTATAGATACTTAAATAATATTGTCCTTATGTTTAATGGGGTCCTACGATTAAGTTATATCTGATGTTTCATTAAACAGACTAACTATTCTATAGACTTTATTATTTTGAAATAAAATAAATCAATAAAGAAGTGTCTTATTATATGTTTATAAATATATATTAAAGTCATGATACATGGCCAAAATCAACAAATAATACAGATTAAGTATTAGGGCTTACTCTACACATCACATAACCCCTCATACGCCATGGTAGTATAACCCTTGACGATGCTCACTGAAAAATAAATATTTGTGCTTAGACTTTGAGAGAAAATCTTCGTGAACTTAGATCAGTTGGTATATACAATGCATAATGTATGCAAGGTTTGGGGTTCAAACCCCGACCACCAACAAAAAAGATTTTGAGAGAAAAGTGTGTTAGAAAGAGTAATAAAATATTGGAAGGGATGTAATTGTGTAGGTAAATGGAGGAGAGGGTAATTTTGATACTTTTTAAAACAAGGTATAAACGAGTAAAAAATTCATTTTTTTTGCACTTAATTATCTTAATTTTTTTGGAATACTAAATATATTGACTAACGAATAGACATACGCGACCATTTATCCGTTTTTTTTACTACACTTCATAATATATAAACAAAGAGATATTAATTTTTATATAGTATGATTAAAAAATTTGACAATTAAAATAAAAAAAGATATTTTAACAGTGTCAAATATTTTTTTATTGTAATAATGATGTTGTTTCTATTTTAACGGAGTTTAACTAACTTTTTAGTTAATAATTTAAATTTTAGTGTTTTTCTATTTTAATGAGATTTAACATTTTTAATTAATAATAAAATAAAAGCGTTAAAATATCAATTTAATTGTTTAAATAAATGATAACATTGAAAGATTTGAAGTGAAAAAGTCAGCCAAAACATTTATCCCCTTTACACACATATATATATATGTGTGTGTGTGTAAAGATCTTTAAGACGTACAAGTTATAATCTCTATTTTTATTTTCTAATAACTAATTCCTGCATTCACAAAGGGTATTGGTGTGATCCAAAAATGACGTTAGCAAGGGAACCCTACTAATCTGCATGATCTACCTGGTGCGCATATTATTAGTGGAAGTGGAAACATGACCATGACTACGATAATGATTTGCTTATCACACAGTTTTTTTTAGGGTGAGTTTAATTTGTTAAAAGACACTCCATATTAAATAGAGCAGTACAAGATATAATATAGTAATTTTTTATGATATCGAATAATTATTTGTTTTATACAATGTTTGATGAACAAACAACTATTTTAATATTTTAGACAATTTATATTTAAAATAAAAAGTTGTGATGTTGTCTAAAGAGAGACACAAATTTTAGTTTTTGTCATGTTTCTTGCCTCACGCTTTATCCTATGATCTTATCTCTGGACTAATTTTACAATCAAACATAGTGTAACCGAAGTTGTCGTCTTGTCCTTTATTTTTTTTAGGAGATCAAACACATCCTCAAGCAATTACTCATTTTTCCTTCATAAATTCAAATTTTTAATTTGGCAGTAGTCTATTCCATTCTACAAGACCTAACTCATTCAACCAAGTGATTATGCTCAAGCGAATAATATTTTCTCACATACGATTTGTTTAAAGTGAGAGCTTATTACACTTGAGTATCAATTATTCAATGGATCTAAAAAGGAATATTTACTTATAAACGTGATTGGAAAGAGTAGTTCAACTTCGGCATCACAATTTCTATTTTATATTGAAAGGTTGAAACCTTTTTCTCAAGGTACATCTGTGAGAATAGTGTAAAGTTCAATATTTTACTTTATCTCGTACTAATAATTTTGTTGTTATTAATTTGAGCCCTCAAAGAACTAAAGAAATTAAAAAATAGTATTCTTTCTATCCTAAATTAAGTGATGTTTTGATCATTCCACGTCAACTAAAAAATATAATTAATGTTGTGTCGAAGAGGGAAGTTTAAAGTGATTTTACAAAATTATCTTTCATAACGACATATGAAAAATAAATTAAATAATTGAAACAAGATAAAGTAATAAATAGTTGAAGATATAATAGGAAAAATAACATTTAACACTTCATTCGTATGGTAAAACGACTTATAATTTATGATATTTTTTCTTTAAAACATCTAACTCCCTCCGTCTCACAATATTTGTCTCTTTAGCATTTTTTCTTTTTCTCAAAATAATTGCCACTTTAGAATACCAATGCAACATTTATTATTTTTTCCATTATTATACTCTTATTTATTGAATTTCATCTAACTTAACTACTTCACTAACTACAATTAATAAGGATGTTTTAGTAAATTATACAAATTTTACCATTGAAACCAACACAATTAATCATTTCTTTAATAATCGTGCACAAACCTTAAACGACTATTATTTATAGACGGAGGGAGTATAATTTAAGACGGAAGGAATGTGTTTTATATTGAAAAGATAAATTTTAAACTTTCAAGGAAATGAATACACAATTTTCAATATTCTCTTAGTCCCTTTTTACAAGAACATCTAAAAAAACTAACAGGTATTAAAAAAAAAGAATGCTAACGAGTGCCCTAAAGGTATTGGTTGAACATCCAAAACAAATAGAATGTTAAACAGGAGTAAGTTTTCAAGAAAAAATTATGTAATCATTACTTGATAAAAAATAACATCTTACATTTATAAGACAAAATTTATATTTGTAGATTCCTTAACCAACCAATGCCCTCAAAATTTATATTACTTGATCAGGGCATTGATTAACAAGACCCTTAAAAAAGAGTCGTAGGAATGATAAAAAATTACGGGAATTTATTGGAATGATTTAAATTATATAGAAATAGTTTTTGGAATAAAAAATGTCGTCTCTTTTTATAGAATTTAATTTATAGATTTTTATGTAATTTTAATACTAAAAATCTACACATACTTCTTCTTTTGAGAGAATCTATACATACTACTGATTGCATAATAATCATAAAATATTTTAATATGTTTTTGACAAGAATAAAATATTTTAATATTTATTTTCGGATAAATACATCAAATTTATAGGTGTGAAAGTTTTGACTCTCCGTGTGGCACAAACAACAGCTCAAGCAAAGCAGAAATGGACCCAACGTCAGCAAACACACAATAGACACATAAAAAATACAAACTCTCCCTAATTTCCACAACACCAAGTCTCCATTAATCCACTTTTCTACATTATAAAATGTCACAAAGTCCAATTAATAAATAATTCCCTTCATTCATCATCATTAATATAATACTATGTAAATAGGTGGTGCCACTTATTTTATTATATTTATATTTAACTTTAAGCATGATTGGAGCTGGCAATTGGAAGAGATTGAATTGGATAATGGTTTGAGTTGAGAATTTGGTTCTGTATTTTTTGATGGTGAGTCACCAAGGTGGCATGTCTTTTTCGGAAAATAAATAAAAAAAGCTTCATAATTCTCATATATTTTCTTTCTACTATTTTAAATATTTATCTTCCGAGGAAATCGAGGAAGAACAAAGTACGAGAAAGAGGTAATCAAATCAATCAATAGATAACATAACAGCTTTGAACTATTTGGAAAACAAGTTGCTTGTGTTGTGCTCCTTCTATGATCGGTACTTTATTTCTTGTTCTGTAATCATTTTTAGTTTTGCTTTCGAAAAAGTGTGTATATACCTATTTGACTTTTGCTTTTACAAGGCATTTTATTGATTCTTAGTAGCAGTTCATGGTATGTGTTTATTGATTGTTTATATGACAGGACCAATTAGTTTGTCTATAGAACATGGATCCTTCATCATCTTCTCAATTTGTTTCCTCAAGAAATATTGGTGTATATGATCCTATACACCAATTTACTATATGGGAAGAACATTTCAAGAGTAATGGTGATTCAAGTGTATATGAACCTGAAATGAAGTTAAATAATCAGGTTCGTGTCCAAGTTTACCAAATTTAAACTTGTCTTTTGCATATATATATGATAATGACTATTTATCCTCTACTAATTATATTCTTTTAAGCTGCTAATACCTATAGTCAGAGGATGCTTCTTTTGGAATATTGGGAACGTCTATCAAGTATGACCACCAAGAAGCTAACAAAGTTACTAATAAGGTAAGATTGTGTTGCTACTTGCTTGGTATCGCGGTGAGTTTGTCAAAATCACAATGAGCTATCATGATTTTGCAAAAGCTACACTTTGTCGCTTCAACATAATCAAGGTACCACATTAATTTTGTTCAACCCACCGTCATATCAAACATGTATGGACTATTTTCTACACGGGGACCCCTAGATACTTAGTGCATGTGCAATGTTAAGTTCAACTTGATACTTTTGAAAGAAAAAAAACTTCTATCACATTAATCCATTTTGGAAAAGTTGACCAATCTGAAAGGACCAATGCGATAAATTTTTTACTTTCAGAGACCATTTTGAAATTTTGTTAATGAAGGAGCCGAATTGCTCAATCAGTATTTCATGGACTAAATTGATGATTCATCCCATTTTTTCCGTACGCCTCAAAATTTGTAGAAACTTAGAGTGACATTGAAAGGCATTTTAGAACCACATTTTGGACTCACTTTGCACTGCAGATTAGGAGGGTCCCCTGCTTCCAAATTTTGGATGTCTGGCTTGCGTTTTTTTATGCTTATAAGGTGATGAAACATGCAGATGCAAAGACGTCTTGCACAGAATCGAGAGGCTGCTCGTAAGAGTCGTTTGAAGAAAAAGGTTTGGACTTTTATACTTCATACATTCAAAGATGTACCAAACAAACAAGCATTTGATTTCTGACATTTCACAACAGGCTCATATACAACAGTTAGAATCGTGTCGTTTAAAGCTGTTACAGGTAGAGCAAGAGCTAGATCATACAAAACAGGTAATGTGAAGATGAGTTAATAATATACTCCTATTTTCATATTGTTCAATATCCACCTGTTTTTCTCTCCTCATTTGTCAATCTCTTGATGCAACAAAATTGCAGGGATTGTATATTGGCGGTAGATTGGATTCTAATAATTTAGGTTTTGCTGGCTCTGTAAATTCAGGTTTGTTATTAAATTCTGGTTCTTGATATTGATTTGTCACTGCTCTTATAAATGTGGTTATCCTATGATAAAATCACTTTTGTTTATTTTTAAATCATTTACATACTCTTATAAAAAAATCTCAATAACCTACAAAATCAACTACAAGGGCTAAAGCAACTTTGAGAGAATTCTTTAGGTTATGTGCTTTAGTTTGAACCTTTTTGCATGCATGTCTTTTTTGCTTTATAAAAACTTACTGCAGATAATATATTTTGGTGGTGGACCTAAACTAGGGCTTATTGGCCTCACCATTGGGCCAGCCCAGCAGCTACTCACATCCTGTTTTGGCAATGACCACACTGTACATTCAGATACTCCCTCCTTTCCTTTAATTAATGTCGCTTTTGTAGAAATTTTTTGTTTCTATTCATTTGTCGTTTTCAAAGTTCAATGCAACATTAGTTAATTACACTTAACTATTTAATGCAGAGAGAAATGATTGGAATAAGATAATCAAAAGTAACGAAATTTATTAGAGAGAGTACTACTTCTGTGGAAATTTTTTGGTGTGAATTCAACCAATTTTGAAACTCTGAATCCAATAATTTCTTCCAAAATTTCAAGTAAGCTCGCTATTATGTACCTAGTGGCAGTACTGTGTACAACTTATATGAATCTAATTGCAACTATAATATTGTTCAGAAAGTTCTTTAGCTGTGCAGTAAAGTTTAGACACTTCATTCTGTTCTGGTTGATATATAATATTAGCTTTGGGCTCTCCCTTGAGTATGTTTTCCTTCTTATATTGAACTCTATCCTAAACTAGTTTTTGGACTCTAAATACACCTAATTTACAGAAATAACAACTTTTAAGATGGAGTATGAACACTGGGTGGAAGAGCTAAACAGACAAATGTTGGAATTGAAAGGTGCTTTAAGTGCTCATATCAGTGATATACAAATTGGGGAACTTGTAAATGGCCTCATGAATCACTATTTCAAACTATTTTGCATGAAATCTGATGCTGCAAAAGTAGATGTTTTCTATGTTATCACTGGCATGTGGAAAACAACAGCTGAAGGGTTTTTCTTGTGGATTGGAGGTTTTCGCCCCTCCGAACTTCTAAAGGTAACATCTAATCGATATACTTGATCAACATGGGGTTATTTATTTCTGTTGTCATATTTCTACCATGGCATAATGTATGTTTGTGATGAGCTTTGCAGGTCCTGGTCCCTTTAATTGAACCATTGACAGAGGAACAACGGTTTGATGCCTATAATCTTGAGAAGTCATGCCGACAAGCAGAAGATGCCCTTTCACAAGGTATGGAAAAACTACAGGGAATGCTTGTCGACACAGTTGCAGCAGGACAACTCATTGAAGGAACTTACATTCCACAAATGGATATTGCAATAGAGAGGCTGGAAGCTCTGGCTAGCTTTGTGAACCAGGTAATATATGTTACATATTTCTTTGTATAATTTAGATTAGATGAGGTTTTAACCTTGTCAATGTGCGACACAATGGTTATGAGTTGTGGAAAACAATGCTGATCCATGGCAAGAGTATAAGTTTAATCAGAAGTATGCATGGCAAGAGTATATTCCATTAACACACAAATTACCACATTAAAAAGGTTAAACTAGGCTACCAGAAAATTGAACCAATTAAGTTTATTATTGTCAAACAGGCTGATCATCTTCGACAGGAAACGTTGCAACAGATGTCTCGAATACTTACCGTACGTCAAACTGCTCGATGGCTGCTTGCTTTGGGTGAATACTTTCAACGCCTAAGGGATTTGAGCAAACTTTGGACCAATCGTCCTCGTGAACCTGCATAGTCTTCATGCAAGAGATAGAACAAACTTGTAATTTTAGTTCCATGATCATGATTATGACCCAACTTCTCAAGTGTTAACGTTCAAAAAACCATGTCCAGGGTCCCGGTTGCTGGCAAAGTTGTGCATTATGAAGTTGTAAATATAACTCCCCATTTATGAATAGGTGATTATGGTGAATCTATTGATATTTGTAGTGTAAAATGTGTATAACTTAATTGCAAATCTGAGTGTTTTGAACATTAGGTAAGCGTTTCATCCTAGACAAGTTTATTCTTCAGCATGCTCAGGAAATCACAACAAAGTAATTTTTTCTAGATGTGTTGGGATTGGAATCATCCATGTTTTACATCCATGTTTATTTCAATCCCAACATGGCTGATTGCCAAATTCAAAACACATCTAGAAAAAATTACTTTGTTAATAAACATGGATGTAAAATATGACTTTCAAATGTTTATTAACATCCATGTTTATTAACATATCAGATTAAACGTTTGAACGACTTCAGCATGCTCAGGAAAATAAAAAAACTATAACGAAGCTGCGTTGGGATTGGAATCGGAAGCAATCAGCCATGTTTACGACTCCATCATTGCCTCTTCGCCAGTGTTCTTCTCCGACGATCTACTCACCGAGATCCTTTCATTACTTTCTGTAAAATCTCTTCTTCGATTCAAATGCGTAAGTAAATCTTGGAACACTCTAATTTGCGACCCCAATTTTGTGAAATTCCATCTCAATAGATCAAAATCACAAAATCTGATATTCCAAATTACTGTCGGAGCCAGTCGAAGAAATGGAAGAGAGTGGCTATGTTGATGCAGCAACAAAGGCATTTCTGCAATTTTTTTAGATTTCGCCAATTAAAAGTACTAGTTCTGCAAATTCTTGTTTAGATGTTTGAATTTAGATTTCTAAGATTTCTTGCAGTTATTTTATTTTTATTTTTGAGTGAGGATGAATAGTTCATAAACAGTTTCAGTTCAATAATCAGTTTATGGTGCACCGAACCATAAAACCAATTCAGTTCAGCTCGGTTGAAATTGTGAACGGTTCGGTTCAGTTTTACTGAACTGTTTTAGCAATTCGGTTTGGTTCGGTTTTCTTCAAAAACGGAACCATGAGCAGGCCTACATGAAACCCAAAATTATATACACTAGTCCACATTCAATTCATAAATAATGCACCAACTATCTACTAAAAAAAATTAAAAGGTACCAACTATAAGAAGAAAAAACCCTCATCGGAATGGGGCTGAACATTTCATTATTGGTAAAAACAATTCTGAACATATGTTTACAAATGATGTTGCCATGTAGCAATTTGCCGCCATTATCAAGGAATTTCTTTATGCCAGCAGGATGCATAATCATTTCACAAATTTGTCATAGAATAGTCCAAGGCATCCACAAGAAAATCTGCAAGCAAAGAGAATGGTCAGTGGAATAAAACTTTTGCTGGATTAAAGGCTTCAATATAAAATCTGGAATTTGCATCTCAGTACAAGAGCGAGATGAAATGCTACCTGCATCATCTTTACTGAAACACATTGGGGGCTTAATCCTGAAAACATTTCCATGTAGTCCTCCTTTCCCAACTAGAATGCCAAGTTCTACAATTCATATGAAGGTAAATAGTTATACTACTTATTTGGAACATTTATTAGAAAGAACGGCTTTATATGCATGATGAAATGATAATTGTCTCACCTCTAAGTTTTTCGAACAAGACAGCAGTTTCAGCCTTTGCAGGTGTCTTGTTTTTCTGGTCGGTAACAAGTTCTACCCCCAGCATTAGTCCTCTTCCCCTCACATCACCAATGACTGAGAAATTATATAATAACTATGAGAATAATAATAAAAATTGCAGCAACTTGAGAAACAGTTTTTGTTGCAGTACATGCTGACTATAACATATCATGATCAGTTACCAGGCTCAAATCAAGTAATGAGATCCCTCAACCTAAGAAGCCATGTACATAGATAGCTAGAAAGTGCAAGAATGCCATAAAAGAACTGTATTACAAAATTAACCATTTCTAAGATGCTATATTAAAAAATGACATACTGTCATGTCGTTGCTGAAGTGATCTCAAACGCTCAAGCAGGTGAGAACCAACATCAGCGCAATGAGCCTGCCGCTTCTCGTTATCTAGAACCCTGAGCACTGCAAGTCCCCCGGCAGAACATACGGGGTTCCCACCAAATGTATTGAATTGAATCTTCTGGGCCATCACACTTGCAATTTCTGGAGTTGTAACTACAGCTCCTAATGGCAAACCATTGCCAATACCCTTTTACAGAACATTAATATGAGATACAATGGAGTAATGGTAGAAGATAAAGATGAAAAGCTAGAACAAAATATATTCTAATTCTGTGATTAAAATATAGCACAAATAAATAACTAAAAGATAGCAGAACAAAACACATCGAGTTAAAATTTAAGGAAAAACATGAAATTTAGCTTTAAAGATATACATGCATGCTTAATAAACCTCATTAGAGGCAATGCTGCACTTCAAATGCATAACTAAGGTGCCAAGGTTTCAGGAACTAAATAAAAATATAAGATTTTTATATATATACCTTTGCCATTGTAACTATATCAGGAATAACACCCTGTGTCTCGAATCCCCAATAATGGCTTCCTGTGCGACCAAAGCCCGTTTGCACTTCATCTGCAATGCAAACACCGCCAGCCTTGTGTACGATGTCATATACATTTTTTAAATAACCAGGTACGAGTTCAACTGCTCCTCCAACCCCCTAGAATAAGCCACGGTGAAAAAGTAAATAAAAAAGTAGGCCAATCTAATTACCACCTTAAATAGTATTGAACAGGATAGATTATACCACATACCTGGATTGTTTCAGCTATAAATCCAGCAACTTTTCCTGAAGTCCCATAGTCAATATGGTCTTGGACATCTTTGGCATAGCTATCGGCATCTGCACCAAAGACTCCACGGTATGGGTCTGGATTCATAACATGATGAATTTCACCCTAAAAGAATTGATGCGTTGTCAAGAATAATTTATGGTTTGTTAGTTTTGGCATAAAAAAATCGAACAGAAAATCAACAATGTCTGAATTATATGTGTCAATGTTAAAGTTTGCCTAATATCTATGATCAGCCCACAAAGGTCCAAACGCTGGTCATAAAAAATCCAAATGAGAACTTATTTTGATTATATTAAAAGCACACTTTAAATTTGGTTCCCAAATCTTGAATTTTGTCTTCAAATGAGTAAAACAAGTTGAGACAATGAAATGAATTATGAATAGCTGCAAGACCTCAAACACCACATTTAGGAAAAATAACATAGTTACCTGAATCCATGTGTACAGTATACTTTAACTTATAATGCCTATTAGATTCAAAAGGGCCATATGCAGGATGAATTGAAATATTTTGATGAAGCATGAAGAAACAAACCTCAGGAAGTGGGTATTTCCATGTGTTAAGAGCAGTGAGACCCATTGTACTAGAACTTCCCCCATGGTATGCATTCCTTAAAGAAATCATACCAAGATTACCGGTATACAATCTGGCCATCAGCATTGCCAATTCATTTGCTTCCGAACCAGAATTTACAAAATACACAACCTGCAATTCAAAAGTTGACAATTACTTTCAACATTATAAAATTGAACAGTGTTTCACCAATGAATGCATAATAATAACATAATAAATCAGAGGCATCATGCAATCATAAAATCAAATAATGATCATATACTACAACACAACAGAACTGATAACCAGATATAATATAAGCTTGACTCACTTTAAGATTTCCGGGCATCTTGGCCGCCAAAGCCTCGGCGAAATCAGCAATAGCATGGTGTAGATAAATAGTGGTTGCATGCTGCAAAAGTTTACTCTGCTCAAATATGGCATTCAAAATATCAGGATGGCAGTGTCCAGCAGAAACAGTAACAATCCCAGCAAAAGCATCAAGGTAACGTCTTCCAGCTTCATCATACAGATATTGCATCTTTCCCTCCACAATATTCAACTACACACATAATTCGAATGCAAACATCATTTATCAATAAAAATAAATGAAATTAAAGAAGAGAAACTTACGGGTTTTTGATAGAAATGGAACAAGGAAGGACCAAGGAACTGTTTACGCTTGGCGAAAACTTCATCGGCGGATGGTCCATAATACGGATGAGGCTGGTGATCGAACGGCGGTATCTGCGGCAGTGGCGTAGTGATAGTTTGAGTGGCGGTGGCGGTGGCGGAGGTGGAAGAGGATCGGAGAGAAGAGAAAGGTCTGCATGCAAGTAAATCGGAACGGTTAGGTTTGATTGTTCTCTTGAGTAGAGATTGGAACGCAGCCATAGTTGATTGAATGAAGATTGGGTTCTGAATTCTGATCTCACTGAGTGAAAACTAAAGTATATATAATAATGGTTTTTCTATCGTGTCTAAATTTGCATACGAAATTTAAAATAGTAATTTTGCATTGAAATTTGAATATTTTCTATTAAATATATAACTTTTTATTAAATAATTGTTGGTTTCAATAAAAACTTGCTACATTATTGCAGAGAAACCCATATAATAATAATTGAATTGAATAATATTTATTTATTAAGTTTAAATACTAATATTATATTTATTTAGAGTAGTTGCAACTTTCGAGTCACAGACACTCTGGCATGCATTTGCAAAAATGATCTTATCATTGCTTTGATTGCACTTTTAAGGTAAGGTCGATTACAAATAATATATACTCCTCCGATCTTAAATATAAGAAAAAATTCTTTTTTTAAGTTCATTAAGTAGTTAATGTATCTGATCTATATTATAAAACAAATACATTAATTATTCAATGAACTTAAAAAATGAATCTTTTTTTATATTTGAAACCGAATAGAATATTAGGAAGGAATCAGTAGTATTTCCTAATTCTTTCTGGGTTAACGTTTTGCATATTAATGTTGACGTGGAGTGGAATCACCTCTTTACGATGCGACGTTACTCGTGACTGTCTATGCACGTGGACCACTTTCTCTTCTTTTTGGTAGCAACTTGGTGATTTTTCATAGGAAAACTTTTTTGGATGAAAGGACGATCTCAATCTAAGAGAGAGAAGATTTTAAGGTTAAGCACAAATTATAAAGTTTTTAAGTAGATGTAGTTTTTTGAAGTAGTTGTAGTTTGTTCAATAAATAATACAACTGCGTAAAAATCACAAAGTTTGTGTACTACTATTTTGCTATTTGATGATGATTAAGATAAGATAAATTAAAAATATCTTATAGAAAATAGTAATTTTTTAAGGAAAAATTAAATGAAATAAGAGTTACAACAAGACAAAAATACAATATTGTTCTTTTAAAAAAAAATACCATATTATTAAACAAGACACTTTTATTTAAAATCCTACGGTTGTATATGTGAGTTTTAGATGATAATTGTCACTTAGTCCAAAAAAGGATAGATTTGTATTTTATGATCATGTGTTGGTGTATCTGTACACATATTTTTTTTTTTAATGAAGTGATAAGAATTAGGTAACAATTTTATTCCATAAAATAATACATGAAAAATAAAAATAAAATGGGGTAACAATACATAAATGTATATTCTTTTCGACAGTTAGATAATATATTATCATATCAGATCATATATATTGTCAAAATAAAATATATGCATATATTAAATGGTTAAATATGTTTTGGGTCATGCTAACCGGTGCCGTTGGGGCACTGATTAAACATACAAAAAAAGGAATTTATTACCATAAAAGGAAACTTTGTTGACTAATTTATGGATTAATTACACAATTTTTAATGCAATAATTACTATATAATTTTCCCTTTTTAGTATCCTTAACCAGTGCTCCGGGGGCACCGATTAACATTTCCCATATGTTTTTAGTCTTTATAAAGTCACAAGTTGTCAAGTCTAGTTCATATAATTTTTTAATGGTAATTTTAGTCCCCCATAATACTCACTACAAGAAATCCTGCATTTTGCCAGAGAATTATGCCAGGAGCATGAACCCCTGGGAAATTTGCCAGGAGCAATGCCAGGGAGACTCATGGGAAATTGCAAACCGTATAAAGACCATAAGCCAAGGTCAACCCCTCACAAAAACTCCTGACAAATTGAAGGTGGGAAAATCAAATTTTGAATTGTCTGTCAAAGCTGGTGCATATTAAACACCACCAGCTTGCTTCATTGCGCCAAAGCTTGTTCTCTGCCATTTCTCTGCCATTGTTGATCGTTGGACAATTTGCCAGGGGTGGCCCCACGTATAACCCCTCGCAAATTACATGATAAAGCTACACCACTTCTGCATAATTTGCTGGCATAGTTTGCAAAAGTTAAATGGCATAGTTTGTCCTATATAATGAAATCACCGTGTTTGAGAAACCATTTCCCAGACACTTAGAAAATTTTCCTCTTCTCATTTCTTCTTTCTCTCTAATACATTCATCTCCTATTTTCTAATTTTGAGGTAAAAAATTGTTTTGTTATAATTGTATTATTTTTACAATAAATATTATACTCACTTGTTTACTTATTTTTTCTTGTTTGCTGCATCAGTGTTGTATCTCATTTGCCAAAGTAATTTCCACCTGTTGTTCCTCTTTGACAGGTTAGTATAAGTGTGTTGTGTTGATTATGTAAAAAATATAAAAGGATTTTATTGTGTTGATTTTTTTTTCTGGCCGAAAAAATAAATAAATGTGGTACTGTATGTGTTGAATTATTTTTCCTTATATGATCTGTTCCAAAAAAAATAGATTTGTTATGTTGTGTTGATTTTTTTGTTCCTCATAAGATCTTTTATTTTATGTTATGTTGTGTATGCATGTATGCTGCTGATGGTTGAAATGAGACATAAGGTTACTCTTGATATAAAACTTTGGAAATAATAATTAGAAATGAGAAATAAGGTTACTCTAGTCTAAAAAAAAAAATTAATGCGATTTTTTTTAAAGTAATTTTTTATTTAAGAAAAATTATTATAAGGTTACTCTTGATATAAAACTTTGGAAATAATAATTAGAAATAAAAAATAAAAAATTATATTTTATTAGTTTGTAAATTTAAATTAATTTGTAAAACTGTTTTTAAAGTAATTTAAACTGTTATTTTAATTATTAAATTTTAATATTTTGATTTTTTAAACAACTAAAAAACGTATTTTTTTTTAAAAAATTCATACTTATTTTGCCGGGGGTTAACCCCTGACATGGTTTGAAAATGACTGATGTGAAATCTGCACAAGCCTGCATGTGCTAGAGTACGTCAGAAAAAGCATGCATGCATGTGACACATTTTGTCAGGGGTTACGCCAGAGTTTGTGTCAGGAGCGCATTTGCCAGGAGCTAAAGCCCTGGCAAGTTCATTTGCGATGAGCAGATTTGCTCGTGATTTTGCTCCTGGCAAACGTCCAGTTGCCAAAGTTTTTAGCATTTTGCCAGGGCTTCTGCCCTTGGCAAAATGCAACATTTCTTGTATTGACTATAATTTGTAAGAATATTTCCTATTTTAAAAACTTTTACCATCTTGTAATTTTGTAGGGATTAAAAACATATTTAACCATATATTAAATTCAATTGAATTTAATAAATATTGTTTATTATTTCACAATCTTAAGAAACAGGAAGTAGTACTTCTATATCTTTTCTCTCATTTTACAATCTTCTTTTTATTATGAAAATGACCTTATTTCTAATTTTGGTGAAGATTAATTCATGTTGAGGTGGAGGTGAATCACCTTGTATGAGTAGTCTGGTTCACTTCTAAAAGGACTCTAATTTTGTGTTTGTTTTTTTTTTGTTGGAAAAAATGATATGAACACTTGATTTTATTTTTGGAGTTTAAAAATTGATTTTGAAGTTGTAGAATAGTGAATGAATGTGAGGTGATAGGAATGAGAATTACTAGTATACATTTTGACTTTGTAGAATACTTGGTATTATTTATTCCGGAACACTTCATTTACACTCAAATAGATGATTGAATGCTTGTAGATTGATACACTTTCTTTGTCTTATATAATGGCTTTCTCTCATCTCTCTTTGTTAAAGTCAAATTTTTGGAGGGTAATGAGTAAATCTATGACTTGCAAATGAAGTCTGTCAATGATGATGTTGATTATTCAGGCGCAATGATCATACTATCACAATTTGAAATCGTGGCTCCAAGGCTGACTTGCAATGTTTAATGGATTGATACAATGATTTGTTGAATAAATTTGTCGTGCTTGCACTTAGTATTTCCGTGATTGGACTTGTTGAATATGTAATTATTTGTTTTTCCGAAAGAAAAAAAATGTCATTTGATTACTCTTTTAGGAGGTTAGTGCTTATTTGTTTTAATCCATGCTAGAAAGTTGGTATAATTAAAATAAAGCTGTTTGGTTACAACTTATTTCTTACATATACTTTAAAACAAAATTATATCTTGTGATAGATAACTAAAAAAAATATTGGTTTACAGAGGAATAACTAAAATAATAAGTTAGTCTCAAAAATATTTCTGTTATTTCACAATCTTATTCTAAATATGTTCTCTTCTTTTTGGTAGCAACTTGGTGATTTTTTTTAATAGGAAAACTTTTTTGGGTGAAAATCTAAGATAGAGAAAGATTTTATGGTAAAAAAAAAAACTAAGGTAACCATCAAATGCAACAAACAACAGGCTTGACTTCAGAGCAAGATTTCAATGTTAGCATTTGCCGTTGGTACAACATCAATGACACAATTCCCATGAACATAATTAATACTACATTCGTCCCTAATTATAGAGCCCTTACAGAAAAATAACGGGAATTAAGAAAATTGAAAGTGATAATAAGTTTGTTTGTAATTACAATTGGTTTTACAATTCTAACCTTTAAGAGAGAGGAATAATGTATGTTTTGAATATAGTATTTAATGCTGATTGAAAAAAAAAATTAAATAAATAGGGGTAAGTTTGTAAAGAATTAATTAATGTACTTGGAAATACCAAAATGGTCTTTATATAAAGAGACGAAGGTCCTCGTGAGTTTAGCTCAGTTGGTATGGACAATGCATAATATATGCAAGGTCCAGGGTTCGAACCCCGACCACCACAAAAAAATAATATAAAGAGACAAATTATTTTTTCAAAAGGGTCTTATAACTAGGGACAGAGGTAATATGACATTGTATTATATATAAGGTCAGATTTTAAATTCTAAACTGTTAACTTATACTTGTTAAAAAGTACTCTCTCCATCCTAAATTATAAATCGTTTTGATCATTTCATTTTCACGTGTATCAAGAAATATAATTAATTTTATATAGGAAATTATGAATTGTTTTACAAAATTGTCCATAATAAATGGTAGTGGAAAAATAAATTCATTTTTTTTTAGTGAAAGAAAAAATAAATTAAATTAAAGAGTTGAAAGAAGATAGAGTAATAAATACTCCCTCCGTTCCAAATTATCAGAAGAAAAAAAACTCATTTTTTTGTCCCAAATTATAAGAAAAAGACTAACTTTTATCGTATTTAATTACGTTTTTTCAAAAAATCATCTTTTCCAAGGAGAAATTAAATGCAATTGCATTCATTACGTTCTCTCTTTCATTTTCTCTATAACTAATAACCAATAAAAATTGTTTTTACATCTTCTATAAAACTCATTCTAAGGATAACACAAGAAACTATACTACAAACTGGGTTGAGATCCTCTCCATTTATAAAAACAAATGGAGATTGCAATTATGTAAGAGATAAACACATAAAATAGAGAGTGGATCATATCATTAAATGAATCTCACTATCATTAAATATTTTTTAAATTTTTATGTGTCTCTATCTCTCCAAATGGACGAAATAGAGAATAGTTTAAATGAAGAGGATCTTAACTCCTTAAACTAGACATAAGTTAACATTTTCCTTTTATATTTAATCTTTTCAAGACAAAAAACGAAAAGATAAATTATTGAACAAACTACATCTGCTTAATTTTTTAAAAAGTTTGTGCTTAATCTTGGTAGTTTTTTGGTAAATGAAGTCAAGCCGATGGTTAATGAGTTTCAACGTATGATATATTCATTAATTATCTATTATAGTATTTTTTTTTTGAGGGAATTAATTATCTAAGTGGATACTTCTTAAAATAAAAATGAGATACATCATTCTATACGTAGATGTGAAAATGGCGGTGGAATTGATGTTACCATGAATTTATGATTTGTTGGCAACTTGGCAGGATCCACCCGTATTGTCTCATTGACGCAGAGAGATTATCATTGATTGAATCACAAAGCAAGTAACAAGGGAAAGTTATCTTGGTATCTAGATGATTGATTTCATTAATATTAATGATTAATAAACTAATTTCGTCTTAATCATTTAGGCCCCGTTTGGTTTGAGCTTATTTTGAGCTTATGAAAAATAGCTTATGTAAATAAATAAGATTTTATTTTAATTTATAAACTCTCACTAACGAAAATTATATCTTCATAAACGGGTTTTTCATAAACTACCTTAAAAACTTATAAATAGTACATAAAAACTTATTTATTTGCATAAGCTATTCTATATAAGCTCAAAAATAAGCTAATTCAAACGGGCCCTTAGTCCGCGAGTGCTGGTTTGTAACGATTTCAAGTTTTCAAACTAAATAATGAAATGCAATGGTCTTCTAAAACAAAAACTTACATATTCAAGAAAGTCCAATCATACAAATACCTTACACCTATGAACAAAATTGAACCCAGATGAAACCTAGTCAATGGTTATTTATAACAAAAAAATAAAGGATAAAGAATAAATATTTCAACGTATCACCAAACCAGAAAACAATGGATTGAGCATCCACACAACAAATTCATCCAAATAAAAATAGATAGAAAAGAGATTCACACACGATTATTTATTTGAAACTGCCTCAAAAAGGAGGCATAATTTTGGCTAGGAAAGTCAGTCTAATCCTATCTTGACTTGTGTGACCAGTGTAACATTCACATCTTTACAATACTGAGCTTACACTTTTATCTTTTCTTGATTATCCAACATTCAACCCCATACAACATCGTAAATTTTTTAGTTTCCTTTTCTTTTTCCCAGGGTATCCTCTGCGGCTGCAGTGACATTATTCAAATTAAAGTTTACCAAATATATCATGGTGATGACTGGTAGTGAACCAGTACAGACCACTGCGGAAAATAAGACATGTCATTCTCTTATTCTGGTTTCGGTTGCTCTAAAATATTAACTTTAAGGGAGTTATATTATATCATCCAAGATGAATCATTTAATTTCAAGGAAAAGACATTATCGTAATAAATATGGGGGGGGTCCATTGAATTTAGTAATGCAATGATCATGTAAAATAGAATGAGGGAGAGCTTATGGCAAAGTGATATAGCATACCACTTCACAAGTGAACTGAGCTGCCTGTATGGAAGTCATGGATGGCCCAATAAATTCTCAGCGTGAATGGCCAATTATGTTTCTAGTTGAGTTTTTGCAAACTTGTGTGGATTGTTTGAATCAGTTCCAGCATTTGCAGATCCCAACTTTGACGCCATTACCAAGGATTTTAGTTTATGCTCGCAGGATTTTAGTTGAGAAAGTCTTTATTGTAAATACGTACGATGCAGCTGCATGCTAACTATAATAAGGCATTTACATAGATAGCTAGAAAGTGAAAACATGCCATAAAAGAACCGTATAATCATTTCTAAGATATTATATTAAAAAATGACATACTGTCATGCCGTTGCTGAAGTGATCTCAAACGCTCAAGCAAATGAGAACCAACATCAGCACAGTTAGCCTGACGCTTCTCCTTATCGAGAACCTTGAGCACTGCAAGTCCCGCAGCAGTACATACAGGGTTCCCACCAAATGTATTAAAGTAAGTCTTTTGGGCCATCACACTTGCGATTTCAGGAGTTGCAACAACAGCTGCTAATGGAAAACCGTTGCCAGCCCCCAAATACAGATTAACATGAGATACAATTAAGTAACTGCAGTAGATATGAAAGATAAAAAGCTAGAACAATATACATTCTAATTCTATGATAAAATTGAAACTATAGTACAAATAAAAGTATACTATAATTAAAAGATAGCAGAACAAGGTATCTCGAGCTGAAACTAAGAAAAACATGAAAAAAATCTTAAAGATATACATACATGCATAATGAACAACATTAATAGAGACAATGCTGCACTTCAAATGCATAACTAATGTGCCAAGGTTTCAGAAACTAATTAATAAAATTATAAGATTTTGATATATACCTTTGCCATTGTTACTATATCAGGAGTAACACCCTGTGTCTCGAATCCCCAATAATGGTTTCCAGTGCGGCCAAATCCAGTTTGCACTTCATCTGCAATGCAGACCCCACCAGCCTTGCGCACAATTTCATAGACACGTTTTAAATAGCCAGGCACCAGTTCAACCGTTCCCCCAACCCCCTAGAATAAGCCACGGTGAAAAAGTAAATAAAAAAAGTAGGCCAATCTAATTACCTGATCACCTTAAATATTGAACATGATAGATTATACACACCTGAATAGTTTCAGCTATAAATCCAGCAACTTGGCCGGAACTGCCATAGTCAATATAGTCTTGGACATCTTTGGCATAACTGTTAGCATCTGTGCCAAAGAGTCCACGGTATGGATCTGGGTTCACAGCATGATGAATTTCATCCTAAAAGGTTCAAAGCATTGTCAAGATTAATTTTACTGTATCTGAAATAGAAAAGTGAATATGACATTCACAATGGTATGATTACAATCAGACTAGATCAGACCTAGCACTTGCAAATATGTTTTAAGGGTTTGTTTGTTTCTGCATAAAAAAACTGAACAAAGAAAATGTCTGAAACAGATTTGAAGGATTTCAAAGTTGAAGTTGACCTAATATCTATTATCAGCTTGTGAAGGTATAAAAAATCTAAATGAGAACCAATTTTGATTATACTGTAAAAACACTTTAAATTTGGTTCTCAAATCTTGAATTCAGTCTTCAAGTGAGTAAAACAAATTGACAAGAATATGAATTACGAACAGCTGCAAGTCTACAACCACGACATTGAGAAAAACTAACATAGTTGGTGAAATACACATAATAACTCCTATTGGAATTTGAAAGTGTCATATGCAGGATCAATTGAAAATTTTGAATATTATGATGAAATATGAAGAGACTGACAAACCTGTGGTATGATTGGGTATTTCCATGTGTTAAGACTGTGAGACCCATTGTACCAGCAGTTCCTCCATGATATGCATTCCTTAAAGAAATCATACCAAGGTTACCAGTATATAGTCTGGCCAGCATCATTGCCAATTCATTTGCTTCCGAACCAGAATTTACAACATGGACAACCTGCAATTCAAAAGTTTTGACAATTAAATTCCACATTGAATGAAACCAATGAATGCATAACATAAGAAATCAGAGCAATCATACATCATAGTCATAATTCATCATACTATAGATACAAAACACAAGTGATAATAATCAGATACAAGATTCACCGACCTTAAGATTTCCGGGCATTTTGGACGCCAACGCCTCGGCAAAATCAATTAGATTTTGGTCTAGATAGATAGGGGATGTATGCTGCAAGCGTTTCATCTGCTTAATGGCTACATTCACAACATCAGGGTGGCAATGCCCACAAGAAATTGTAACAATCCCCGCAAAATCGTCGAGGTAATGCCTTCCTCCCCTCAACAATATTCAACTACACACACACATTGTTCAAATTCAAATTCCAATCAAAACATCATTAACTAATAAAGTAATTGTTTTCCAAAATGCCAGATAAAAAACATGGATTCTAGGAAGAAAAAAAACAAGAGTGATGAGGTTTAGAATGTGGAAACAAACGGGCTTTTGATAGAAATGGAACAAGGAAGGAGAGAGTGAAGTTTTGCGCTTCGTCAATAATTCATCAGTGGATAGTCCATTATGCGCCGCTGCGGCGGTGTAGTGATTGAAGAGAATGTTCTGATGTATGTGAGGAAATGTGAAGAGTTGAGTTTGGTCTTCTTGAATAGTGATTGAAATGTAGCAGCCATGGTTTATTGAAAGATTGTTTGGTTTCTGATCTTAGACGTGAGTGAGTGAAGTGAAGCCAATTACTAGCATATATATAATACTTATTGAATGAAGTTAATAATTTCAACTTTCAAGTGATAAACAATGGCATGTGAAAACTGAAATGAGTGTATGGTGATTTATCATTATTGCTTTGTTTGCACAACATGATAAGAAGATGGAGAATAGTACTATACCATCTTTTCTCTTATTTCACAATCTTCTTCTAAATAAGGAAGGAATCTAATTTCTAATTCTGGTAACAAATTCATTCATTCATCCGTGACTATGATATGCACAATTGCACATGGATGGACCACTGTACTGTATCAATCTCTATGATGAGTAATTTGTAAGTATCTCTGTTAGTTTATTGAGCATTTAGGTCTGTCTATGGTGGGTGAGTCTAGGATGGCCAACTCACATAAACTTATTTTTATACAAAATTTGTTGAATTGATTTTGATTTGATATTTTGAAAATGAAATAATTTTGCATCCAAACATAGTTTTATACTTAACTTTGATGTTCAATATTTTTTATTTTGCTGCAGAACCAGACACACATTATGACTTACTTAAGTGCATCTTTGTAATCACATTAGATTTTGTTGAAGATTTTAAAGTGTAAGTTTTGTCAAATTAACCACAAATTCAAACATACACAGAACAAAATTGATTTTTGTACAAACAAATCTATTAAAAAATAACATATTTTATAATTAAATAGGACATCAAATTACTTATTCACATTAAAAAATACTTTTATTCTTTTGTCAAAAAATACTCTTATTCTTATTATTCTCAAAAAATTCAAAGTGGATTGATAATCATCTAAAAAAGCAATACATAATTTTTAAGATCGGTTGAATCGACTTTAAAAATGATTGAACTGATCTTAAAAATGTCAACGACAGTTGATTACCGCTGAAAAATGCCGAGCGACAGTTAACTGTCGCTGATGTAGCGTGTTGTAGCAACAAAAGTAAGTATTTATGTTATCGTCTCCACATGGACTGGTGCGATATTCTAAGCCGTTCAACAATCAATATCGTTCTGAGCTAGGGTTGTCGGGTATTTTGTTTCATAAACTATCAACTAAGAATTTATAAACGGGACGAGAGTTAACAAGGAAGTAAATATGCTGGGATTAAACTTCATCAACCTACTCGTACGTATTCTCGGATTTGGGTTGCGGACTCTAACTATCAATTGATATTATCACATATTGCTCAACAACATCATTTGTGTCCAAATGATATCGTGATCTCTATTGGATCGTTTAATTGTCGATGTCTCGCACTATTAAACGGTCCAATAGTCGATT
>Ga0228711_1001781_pt1 | contig 32292 bp, 21 predicted proteins | sample MedpolnodulmetaG_2_FD_177996 | JGI IMG/M metagenome (GOLD analysis project Ga0228711, IMG submission 177996) | Root nodule microbial communities from Medicago polymorpha collected in Santa Monica, California, United States - brown nodules | ecosystem: Host-associated > Plants > Roots > Nodule... | reverse complement strand
AGTGAAATATTTCAACAGAATATAGAGATAACCTACACATTGGGCTCGGAATATTTGAAGCAAGAATATTACATATAGAAACATGTTTATTTGTAAAATATATTAATGTGAGTAAAACCCACGATGTATGTTCAATGCAATAGAGTAGAAACCAATGTCAAAATAATCCTATAAGAAGCCAAATACTATAGTGAACTATTTAACAGAATATAGAGATAACCTACACATTGGGCTCGGAATATTTGAAGCTTCGCGATTTTCGTCACATACTAACACATGGATTGTGAAGAATATAGGTCACTTCATGCATTACTACATCTCTGGTCCTTACAACAACCATTAATCTAATAACACCAAGAATACCATACACAGCCCTCCTAGTAATACATTCATTCTCATCTATAATGCACAACTCAAAGAGAAGCATCAAATATTGGAAATACCTCATCCAAGTTCTCTGTGAAAGCTTTAATATCTGTACGGGAAAATCACAGAACATAGTGTAAAATAAGTACATTTGAATTTCAGTAACAAATTATGAGCTAATGAAAAAACCTCCATGTTGAGGCTAAAAGCTATAAGCTGGCTTTCTCTGTTACTGTAATAGCATTTTATATCAGCTTTATTACTTCTTATTTTGCAACTTCCTTTATAACCTGTACAAAAGAAACTTAAACAACTTGATTCATTTCTGGTTTATGCATCTGCACTTGGCTCTTTTTGCACTCATAGTCTGCAAAACGTAATTAAAATATATATTAGTGCAGGCATGAACTAATCATGATTAACTGCATGGAAATGAATAGGGAAATAAAATTAACTAACTTGTAAATTTAATTATGTACCTTCAATTGTTTTTGAAGATCTTTAATGTACTCTATAGCCAAGTCTAACATTTCTGATGTGCAAGTTTGCTACCAATAATTAAACAATGTATAACTTTCTAAACACAAACATAATTGTCTCAAAAGGGAAAAAAAAAATCAACAACTGCACGTGATGATGATTCTGACCTTGTCAATGTTTGGAACAGTCTCTTGCAATTTTCTCATTCGTTCACTTATCCGAGTTCTTCTTACCCTTTCGGCAAGGCTTCTAGGATGTGTTGCAAAGCCTCTCTTTGCTCTGATACTGCTTGGAACAGAATCTGGAAACTAAAGCAAATTCTCCACAACAAACATATCTGATGACTTTCTTGGCAAACTCAAGTGATGTGATAGTGTATCAACTTGATTTCGCCTACATTCTGAGTATAACAACAAAATCACGCGAATCAACAAAATTAGGAGGCAAAATTGCATTTAGGACTGATAAGAAAAATGAACATGTTATATACCTGGTTATTAGATTCATAAATGAATTTATGACCGTAATATTGAGCATCCTCATTGCTAACTACTTGTCTTCGATCATCGCGGCTAGTTGTTCAAATGCAATCACTCCCCATTTTAGAGTTCTGTGATAACATTCTCAAGGAAGAAGGGCTTCTTGGGGAGAAGCCAATTTGATTGTTCAATATGTTCATAGATAGAGTAAGTTCACCATCACTGTTAGGTATAATGACCAATTTGCACTAAATCTTGTCCCTAAAGATCATTGAAATTTAATTAGGTAGATACTTCAGAAACTAATGAAAAATCCATCATCTAAATTGAATCCAATAAAGAAAAAAGTATAAATTATTGGTAAAGATGACATACCACAAACATTCCTTCTCAATTCTCGCATATCCATCACCTGAACCAAAACTCGGAAGCACGACAATAAGTGAAATTTATGGGTGGTTATTGTGAAGATGGAGAGTCGATACTACCTCAGCCAACAACTGAGCAGAAGAAGAGGATGGGTTGCAGATCTTAAACCTCGACGGGATGGCCAAGGAGAGAGGAGATATAGGATTCCTCGCCGTCGAGTCATGTTCGGTTGATGAGAGGAGGAAACTGATGAAGTGGTATCAGTATGTTGGAATTGGAGAATCAAATTGGGATGAATAACTTTGAAAATGATATGTTAAGATTAATTGAGGGGATGAAATAGGATAAATAAACAAAATTTAGAGTTCGTTTAAGGACAAAGTCTATAAATTCAACTTTCATCCACACTCAATAAGAACCTTATGTAAAAATGTTCAGTAAAGATCGAAACAGAAACAGAAACACAACGCAAAACAACAAGTCCATTTTCTACTTATCTTTATTTGAGTTAAATAGCTTTTTGGTTCCAATAAATATAATCAATTTCGTTTTTAGTGCTCATAGAAAAAACGACATGTTTTCGTCTTTATAAAAAATTGGATTAAATATGTTTTCGGTCCTTACATTTTGCGCCTCTTTGAAGAATAGTCCCTACATTTCATTAAATGTTTTTAAAATCCTCACATTTTGTATCCGTTGTCAAAATTAGTCACTGTTGTGCTAATGTGGCAGTTAGTGGGTCCCAATTATTTAAGGGTTAAATATGTTTTTGGTCCCTATATTTTGCGTGACTTTGAAGAATAATCCTTATTATTTTAGGGATTTTAAAAACATTTATTGAAATGTAAGGGCTATTTTTCAAAGTCACGCAAAATGTAGTATGTTTTTGGTCTCATGCAAATCACTTGCTGTATTGTAAGCAATGTTTGTTAGTAGATTCTAGAATGAACTTCACAATATTTGGTCATTAACTTGATTTTTCCTCACACCACTACCAATGTTCTTTTACCTTGATCTTAATCCAAATTTCCAATCCAAAGACATGAGCTGTAGCATGTTAATTGAACCAATCCCTCCTATGCTCATACGCTAATTTTCTAATTGTTTATTAATATATTATGACATGAACTTCATAGCAATTTAACCAGGTCTTATCTCACCATGTGAGATTGGTTACATGGATCAATCGACGCTATATATAAGTCTAGCAAGTAGAAATGAGCATAAGTGTTCTTGTTATAATGCATCAATACTTTGAGGACTCTCTTGATTCCAATCTTCCGATAATGTATCTTTCATCATGTTTTTTCTGCAACCCAACATCTTCTTGTGTTCACCGATGCAGTAGGTTTTCAATCTTTTGAAAAAACACACCATTAAGGCCAAGAACTTGTATTACCTTTCCAATAAATTCAGATTGTGAGCCTTACACAAACTCAAACAAGACCAGTAAATCATTAAGAAATATTGGCAATTACAATGTACATACTCAAATAGGAAAACATCCAAAGGGGGAAACAAATGAATCACATATTGATCAATGAAGATTGAAATCTAGATAAATATAGGTATTTCCACAATACAGTGAAAAAATACTAAGAAAAAATGATGTAAATTTCATCAAGGCATAGCATATTTTGGAGACTCATAAATTTTGGTCCTTTCTTGTGTAAGATCAACTTTATACAAGATTTAATCTTACTATCCTGCTTCTCAATTTACAAAGTTAACAAATCAATGAGAAGCATACGAAAGTGAAGGAAATCAAACTTGACTAGGAGGCTTTGGAATACATTTTCAAAATAGGCTTAGGCAAAAATCACTCCCTGTAAACATATATATGTTCCTTGACAGTTAACATTGACATGTAACCACGGATCTCCTCCACATTTTCTAATTGGTTTCTTTATGGGGGGCATATATTAATTGAGATAAACTACAAGCTTCAAAATTCATAACAACATCAACACATAAAGAATGACTGATAAATATGAAGCCCAAAAATCGAATAAAAACTCAATATCTAAATTCACAAAATATAAACTTTCTTACGTTTTATTTTATCTCCTCTTACAATGCATCACACCAGCACAAAGAAGGATCGAAGGTGGAACTAAGTACCAAGTTGCCAACGATCAATAAAACACAATTTTTTTTTTATAGTAAGGGTTTCATAGGACCCAAACACCATTCTAAGTCTTCCAATTATTAAGCAAAAATAGACAATCTTAAGCTTATAATCACTTCCCCTTACCGCCACCATATTCCTCAAGAAGCCTTGAAAAGGACTCATTATTAATCGAGGTGTAAGAACCATAGGGAGAACGGTTAGAAATAGTGATGGAAGAGCAATGAATGTCGAGTAACTCGTGCCACTTGAAATCATGTCAATTATTTCTGTTAGCACGTGAATAATTCTGAACAATATTTGATGCTAAAATGTGTTGAGATCAATTTGCAGGTAACACAGGTGAATAGACAAGCATCAACAATTTACCATACAAGTAAATCATCAATAAAAAAGAAAGGAAATCCTTCAGTCAACATCTTCAATAATCTAGAGACAATATCTTGCACACCAAATAGAAAATCAAAGCAGATACCAGTAAGAAGGAAATAAGAAGCAATAGATTCACGAGTACATGGGAAAAATGCAAAGCAGTTAGACAAATAACTAACATTCTATCAAACCATTAACAGGAGCTGAATACAATCTGCCCACTCAGACAACAAAGAGGCACAAAGTAACACAAAAAGTGAATCAATAAATAAGGGCCGGAAAAATAAAATAAAATACTATAAAAGTTATGGGGAGTTTTGGATTCAATGCAGGTCAAACAAACAAGAGGCAAAAAGGGTAAAACAAAAAGTCGACCTATTAGTATGAAGATCCGTCAACAAGTAGCGTTGATATCCAAGGAGAAAACAAAAAGGAGAATACCATTCATCATTTCACCAACCCCACAGACCTTACAACACAAGTCAAAACAAACCGAAAAAACTCGAGGGAAATTATTAAAAGGCATGTTTCCTTTGTTTCTCTAAATAAGGGTTTTGTAATTTATACACTCAAAGCAAGTTAATACAACCAAAGACGTCGTGGGAAACAGAAACAAAGAAGGATACAAAAATAAAATTACTAAATCAAACAATCTATATTTAAAATGTTGTTGAATTAACATTTCACCTTTATAAACGTACGATGTCAACCTTTGTCCAGGGTGAGTTTTGAATCAAAAAGTCCACCATTTCGTCACGTATCGATGAAGGTATGGCCGCTTTAATTTTCAGTAACTTCAAGTTACACAAGGAAGGGAGCTCTACCTTCAACAAATTACGAACTAAGGAAAGAACCTAAGCCATCAGGAAGATAATGCAAGTCATATTTTTTTTAATAGATGTTATAAATACAAAATAAAAAGCAGCAATAATGATACAGTATGAAGCACCCTAAGAGTATACGAAGAGAGAGTCAATGATTCGATGTTAGCAAACTCAACCAACCAGTTGAGTAGAACCGATGAAGTCTGCTCTGCCTTCCAGTTCCAGTAACACGTTACATGGATATCTACATGTTTGATAGAAGAGAGAACATTCTTGCTTGCAAAAAGTTTTGGTGTATAAGGACCAGTAAAAGCAAAGGTTTGAAGACTTGGAGCATATAGCTCGAGTCCAAAATAGGTTCCGAAAATGGTCTTAGGATCACAGTCATGCATATGTATAGTTAAATCGACAAGCTTGGTACTTGATATGCAAAGGTTTTGTGCATCCTGAACAATACAACTGTCAATGATCAAACAATTCAACATGTTAAACGTCAAAAAGGGATCGACACAACCATCATCACCACGATGCAAGGCAATGTACTGTAAAGACAAGCTGGTCAATACTGGCAAATTAAATTTTTTGGAAATATTTGCATCTGACCCAAGAATGTATGGTAACCAGAAAGATTAAGAGACGTTAATGTGTGACATGAAGAGAAGCAAGAGGGAAAGAGGTCAATCCAACAAGGGAAATTCATTGGTAAGCGTTGGACATCGTGTGAAATAGTGTATTTTATATTGAGAAATTCTTACATGGTCTCTCACCTAACACCTCATATTTAGTCTCAACCAATGAAAATAGGACACATCATTTAAATTTAAAAAACTGTAAAATAAAAAAATCAATTTCTTTTTTATTGTTTCTCTAGATCATGTTCAACCATTTTTTCAAGCGGTTCCATTACCAAGATATGCAACTGAAAGTGCACCTCTATTAAGTTTAAATGATGTGTCCTATTTTCATTGGCGAAGACTAAATATGAGGTGTTAGGTGAGAGACCATGCAAGAATTTCTCATTTTATAATCATTTGGAATAGGCTTGGCTCCAAGCAATATGGGAAGTAAACATCGAGAGTGTGTATAGTAGTTGAGCCATCGTGAAGCGATAAAAATTGAGACATGAATTCGCTTAAACTTTCCTTGGTCCTAAAGTTTGAAGAACTTAATGTAAGAGTAGGAAGACACTTCCAGAGATTGATCCATCTTTTGGACAGAATGCAAGTTTGAACGGCCTCTTTTGCGTTCAAAAAGGACAGTATGTGAATGAGAATACAATCGATCAAGTTACTGATAATGTCTTGTTCATTTTCGTTGCTTCGTCTCAACATTGTCTCGTAAACAACAAAAATTCTACAAAACCAAATATTGTGAAAGTTAAAATCTTATTAAATAAATTGTAGGAATGCAATTGAATGAATAAACATTGTGAAAAAAGAATGAAAATCAATGAATCCCACAATACCTCACGAAATTCTAGAAGATACTTCATGGATACCACTTAAAAAGGTAAATATTAATTGTTTGAGGTAAATTACCCATCATTCTTTCATGGGTACCCTAGTTGTCACCTAAATAAAATAATTATACAAAGTATATTAAGAGCCCGTGTTTGACGTTTGTTATACCTTTTTAAGAAAAGGGTTAAATATGTTTTTGGTAAATATAAATATACCAACTTTTCGTTTTAACCTCTCTAAAATTTTCCTTCAACTTTTAGGTCTCCAAAAATTTTTCATCTTCACTTTTGGTCTGTCTTTTAAAGTAAACTCATATTTAGATTTCATATTTTTGAATAAAATTTTGCAGAAAAATTCATAACATTATAAGAATCTCTCGCAAAAAAATTTAGAATTTTTTTTATCAAAACATAAATTTAATATGAATTTTTATATTATTTATGGTTAAAAATTCATATTAAATTTATGTTTTGTTAAAAAATTCTAATTTTATTTGGTAAATATTTTTACAATATTCTACACATTTCTCCACAATTTCATTACAAAAAAAAAATACTAAAATTAACTTAAAAATAGGAACCAAAAGTAGTGATTGAAAATTTTATAGGGACTAAAAGTTGAAGGAAAATTTTAAAGGGACTAAAACGAAAAGTTGGTATATGTATAGGGACCAAAAACATATTTAACCCTTAAGAAAATAATCACTTTTTAGAGTTTTGTATCCGTTTGTTACAGCTTTCTAAAAAATTTAGAATCTGAAAAAATCTAAAAACAACTTCAAATGAAAAGCTGTTAAGAGCAGCTTCACAAAAAATAGATATTTTTTAGAGGAGAGAGAAAAAATATAGTTTAAAAGATTGAACTAATTTTTTTAACAAAAAGTCCCTTTTATATAGTTGTATCCAAACAAACTAAATCATTTGTTTAAAAAAAAATGATTTTTATCCCGGTAAACAAATGCAAAATAGATTCTAATTTTTCATAAAATCTCTAAATTATTTTATGTCAAAATCACTTTTATTTTAATCTGTAACAAACAGACTCTAATTCAACTCTAAAAAAAGGCCTAAATTAATCCTAGATTAAAAAAAAAAATCATGTTTTATTTTTTGGTACAATAAATAAAAAAAGGTCTCCATAACGACAGCCCCGAAACACTTTTTAAGAATCCAAAAGAATAAATTAATTTATAAAAAAGTTAAATATTTTAATGTCTTATAAATTGATTATATATATTTTCATAAAAAGTTACCATTTAAAGGTGGGTGCTGAGAGGCACCCGTTAACATTTCCCAATAAAATCTCTTCAAAAAAAACATTTTCCAATAAAAAATAATGTTTAATCCAAAACAAAAAGATGAATATGCGAACAAACTCACATCATTCATGTTAATAGCATAAAAGGATGTTTTCGTAAGCTTACACTACCAGAAAACAGTCGTTTAGAGACCGATTTAGACACCAAAATAAATTGGTCAAAGTAGAGACCGGAATAACAACTGATTATTGTAAACAATAACCAAAACTTAGCTGGTCTCTAAATCGGTCACAAAATTTATTTAGCCACTGATTCAAAAACCAATTTTTTAGCTACCCAAATATCCCCGTCTACACTCTCTCTTAATTTCTTAATTTGTAAAATAAAAAATATTTATATTATGTAGCCACCGATTTATTGGTTACAAAAAAGATTATATTTCATATTTTTTTAATAATAAGCTTTAGCTTTGAGCGTGATATGAAAACCAATTTCCCCCCTTTCATGTTTTCATCAAAAGTAAAACCTAATAATAAGTTTTAGTTTGATATATCAATTAATCTTATCTTTTGGTTAACAGAGAGAATTTACACGCAAATGGGATGCTTTGACACAAAAAGCATCTTCGCAAGGAATGCCTCCACCAAATGGGCTAGAGGTGTGGACTGATGTTGTAGGAGTAAAGAAAGGACAAATATATGGTATTGGAATGGAATCTTCTGTACTAGCAGGACGTCCACATTATCGTGGCTCTGGTTCTTCTTCAACTGAGTGGGTGCAAAGGCATGAGCTTGAAGAAATGAGAAATGAAAGAGACCAACTTTGGAAAGAATTGGCAAAAACAAATAAGGTCGTTGAACACCAGTTTCAATTGATAAAACAAATGATGGAAACCATGAACTTCCAACCCACCCACCATTCTATGGACCAAGCCAATGAGGACGACCAAGCTAATGATAATGAGGTTGATGATGATGGGGTTGATGATGATGAAGTTGATGACGAGTTAGTGTTGGAAGCACAAAATGTTCCTGAATAGATACTTTGATGTGTTTTGCTAATTCACAAATCTTTTTGGATTAGTATTTTGGCAAGCCTACCACTTGCAACTTTCTTTTGGTTAGTATTGTGTATAGACTACCAAGTGCATAGGCTTTTGTGAATTGACAAATCTCCTCTGTTCATTAGTAATATATTTTGACTAGTTTATGTATGTAGCATTGAATGGTTAATGTTATTTCTATCATCAGGTTACATTGAATCATTTTGATCTTTTGTATGGAATTTGATAAAAATGTGAGTTAAAAAATTACAATATTAAAAAAAATATATTGTAATTCTTTCAGTCACAAAACAGTGACCAGTATAGTATTTAACAAACAATTCAAAAAAATCCAGATAGAGACCGAAATAGCGACTAGAAATAATGATACAATAAAATAATTTGAGTCACAAATGATCTCTAAATTCGGTGGCTAATTAAGTGTCAAACCCAGTCACTAAATTAGCTGATTTCAGCCAAGAAAAGAGTGTCTAAATCTGTGACTAGATTTCGTCTCTAGACCAGTCTCCGAAAACGTCTTTATATCGGTCTCTAATTCCACTGAGATTTCAGTGACAAAACGAGTCTCCATGTGTAGTCAGAGAAGCGGTGGCGAAATTTCAGTCGCTAGATCAGTCACAAAGAATCAACGACCAGTGTTTTAGCCACTCTTATTTTTGGTCGCTATTTCAGTCACTAAGCCAAGCAAAGACCGATTTTGCTGATGTAGCGACTGAATATTCGGTCTCTAAATGGCTGATTTCTTGTAATGTTAGCTTGATATGAACAATGCGTAATACATGAAAGGTCCGGGGTTCAAACTCATGTTTACATAACTGCAACGTTGTCAACGCAAAAGTCATTGATTGAACATGTAATCGATCAAAGTTAAATTTTGATGCCTTCTCCTATGTTTTTTTATTAGTTGTTTACTGACAATCCATCACCTTTAAACTCAAGAAATTTTGAGTACGATTTTATATATTAATACTATTAGATAATGGTAGATATTTCCTTCAACGACTAAACAAATGTAAAAAAGATAGACAATAAGCTGTCCATATTCTTTTTATATGAACTAAAGGTGACTATTATTTTTCTCACAAACTAAATTGAATCTTAAGATTTTTTTTCCAGAGACTAAAATACCTTCATTCAAAGAATAAGTTAAACAAGACTTAACTGAAAGTAAAATTTTATATTATAATTATATCTAATTTATAAATCTTAATCAATTCTCTTGCAAAGATGAATTAATAAATGATACTATATTATATTGTCAAAAAACGATGCTATATTATATTAAAAATTTAATTACATCTCTTTATAAATATCAACACTCCTTTATAAATAAACTCATTTGGGTTGGCCTAGTGGTATTGTCTTGAGACCTAGGAGTGTGCTTTCATCGATGCAATTTATTAACATTGTTCAAAACATTATGTGATTCAAACATATTGTAATATTTGAAATATGCAGGTCATTAAAAGGAGGCATTAAACTTTTTGGACATACTCCAAAGGTGATTGGTCTGATGCAGATCACTTGCTGTATTGTAGGCAATGTTTGTTAATAGATTCTAGAATGAACTTCACAATATTTGGTCGTTAACTTGATTTTCCTCACACCACTAGCAATGTTCTTTTACCTTGTTCTTATTCCAAATTTCCAATTCTAAGACTTGAGCTGTAGCATGTTAATTAAACCGATCCCTCCTATGTTCATATGCTAATGTTCTTATTGTTTATTAATATATTATGACATGAACTTCATAGTTTTTCTTTTTTGTTTTTGAGGCAAACAAACAAATCTAGCAAATACATCAAACAATAACCAAAGTCTTATCTCACCAAATGAGATTGATTACACGGATCAAACGACGCTATAAATAAGTCTAGCAAGTTGAAATGAGCAAAAGTGTTCTTGTTATAATGCATCAATACTTTGAGGACTTTCTTGATTCCAATCTTCTGATAATGTATCTTTCATCATGCTTTTTCTGCAACGCAACAAATTCTTGTGTTCACCAATGCAGTAGGTGTTCAAACAACAGGACGGCTGGTTGCAATTGAAAAAACACACCATTAAGGTCAAGAACTTGTATTACCTTTCCAATAAATTCAGGTTGTGAGCCTTACACAAACTCCAACAAGACCAATAAATCATTAAGAAATAATGAGAATTACAACGTACATACTCAAATAGGAAAACATCCAAAGGGGGATTCACATATTGATCAATGAAGATTGAAATCTAGATGAATATAGGTATTTCCACAATACAGTGAAAAAATTCTAATCACAAAATAAGAAAAAATGATGTCAATTTCATAGCATATTTTGGAGACTCATAATTTTTGGTCCTTTCTTGTGTAAGATCAACTTCATACAAGATTTAATCTTGTTATCCTGCTTCTCAATTTACAAAGTTAACAAATCAATGAGAAGCATACGAAAGGGAAGGAATAAATTTTCAAAAAGGCTTACGCATAAATCACTCCCTGTAAACATATATGTTCCTTGACAGTTAACATTGACATGTATCCACGGATCTCCACATTTTCTAATTGGTTTCTTTATGGAGACATATATTAATTGAGATAAACAACAAGCTTCAATATTCATAACAACATCAACACATAAAGAGTGACTGAAAAATATGAAGCCCAAAAATCAAATAAAAACTCTATCTAAATTCACAAAATGTAAACTTTCTTATGTTTTTTTATCACCTCTTACAATGCATCACACCAGCACAAAGAAGGATCGAAGGTGGAACTAAGTACCAAATTGCCAACGATCAATAAAAAACAGTTTTTTTATAGTAAGGGTTTCATAGGACCCAAGGAGCATTGGTATCCAAGGAGAAAACAAAAAGCAGAATACCAGTCATCATTTCACCAACCCAACAGACCTTCCAACACAAGTCAAAACGAACCGAAAAAACTCATGAGGGCAATTATTAAAAGGCGTGTTTCCTTTGTTTCGCTAAATAAGGGTTTTGTAATTTATACACACAAAGCAAGTTAATACAACCAAAGACATCGTGGGAAACAGAAACAAAGGATTCAAAAATAAAATTACTAAATCAAACAATCTATATTTAAAATGTTGTTGAATTAACATTTCAACTTTATAAATGTACGATGTCAACCTTTGTCGAGGGTGAGTTTTGAATCAAAAAGTCTACCATTTCGTCACATATCGATGAAGGTATGGCCGCTTTAATTTTCAGCGACTTTAAGATACACAAGGAAGGGAGCTCTACCTTCAACAAATTACGAACTAAGGAAAGAACCTAAGCAATCAGGAAGATAATGCAAGTCATATTTTTTTTATAGATGTTATAAATACAAAATAAAAAGCAGCAATAATGATACAGTATGAAGTAACTTAAGAGTATACCAAGAGAGAGTCAATGATTCAATGTTAGCAAGCTCAACCAACCAGTTGAGTAGAACCGACGAAGTCTGCTCTGCCTTCAAGTTCCAGTAACACGTTACATGGATATCTACATGTTTTATAGAAGAGAGAACATTCTTGCTTGCAAAAAGTTTTGGAGTATAAGGACCAGAAAAATCAAAGGTTTAAAGAATTGGAGCATATAGCTCGAGTCCAAAATAGGTTCTGATAATGGTCTTAGGATCACAATCATGCATAAGTATATTTAAATTGACAAGCTTGGTACTTGATATGCAAAGGTTTTGTGCATCCTGAACTATACAACTGTCAATGATCAAACGATTCAACATGTTAAATGTCGAAAAGGGCTCGACGACACAACCATCATCACTGCGATGAAAGGAAAAGTACTTTAAAGACAAGCTGGTTAATGCTGGCAAATTCAAATTTTTTGGAAATATTGGTATCTGACCAAACAATATATCGTAACCAGAAAGTTTAAGAGATGTTAATGTGTGACACGAAAAGAAGCAAGAGGGAAAGAGGTCAATACGACAAGGGAAATTCATTAGTAAGTGTTGGACATTGTGGGAAATAGCGTATTTTATAATCATTTGGAACAGGCTAGGCTCCAAGTAATATAAGCAGTAAACATCGAGAGTGTGTATAGTGGTTGAACCATCGCGAAGAGATAAAAATTGAGACAGGAATTCGGCTAAACTTTCCTCGGTCCTAAAGTTCGAATAACTTAATGTAAGAGTAGGAAGACCCTTCCAGAGATTGATCCATCTTTTGGACAAAATGCAAGTTTGAACGGCCTCTTTTGCGTTCAAAAAGGACAATATGTGAATGAGAATACAATCGATCAAGTAACAGATAATGTCTTCATTTTCGTTGTCCTTATTATGTCTCACTCTCACCATTGTCTTGTAAACAAACAATTCTAGAAGCAAATGTGACAAGTATTGATAGTTATTATTAGACATGTGGAGGGAAATGAAATGAAATGAAATTCATTACAGAAAAAAAAACTATAACAGATAAAATGGTCAACACGCACAATCTCAAGATAACAATGAATCTGTTAAATTCTGCAAATGTGATGAATGAATACAAGCACAAAAATTCAAAAACAGAAGATTCATTACATTTATACAAATACAATAAAGCATCAAAATCAACCAAGTTACAATTATTATTTGCATAAGAACACACATCTAAACATTAAAAAAGCATAGATTTTTGAAAAATCGACCCAACAAAAACTAAAGCTTCTAAATCTCTAAATTCACATATGGGTATTTAACAAAGGCCAAAAATTATGATTTTTTAAAAAATAAAAAATAAAAAATAGAGCTTTGAAACTCAAATACTACGAAGATCAAGTTCATCATCATAGCAACGGAAAGAAGAAGAAGATTGAAGTAATAACTGACAAGAACAGTGGGACCCACGACCGTGATCAACTGACAAGCTTTGAAATTTGTGCGAAAATGGATGAGAAAGAGAAAACCCTAAAATGGATAGATAATAGCCTTGTGCGAATTCGCGCCAAAAAATGGTTCCCGCAATTAAATTTCCTGAACTTCAAAACATTTGTTATGAAGTGTTTTGATGTTTTCTTTTTGAGTTCTCCTAATGCATAGATTTTGTCGTGATATAAGTATAGTCATTAATAATGGATTCATCTATGATAGATTAAAGGGGTTTTGAGCAAAATAAATGGTCAATAAAGAAATTCTCTAAAAAGAATATTATTCTATCCATTTTAAAATGAGTATATTTTAAGATTTTTACACATAAATTAAGAAATATAATGATATTTTCAAAAAAATTACAATTTTATATAACTAACGTTGTTCACAATTGATGTATTTCACACTATCATAAATGAAAATTGAGTATAAATCACTAATTGAATAATACTATATAAGCAAAAAAGTCATTTGTATTTGATTTGGATCAAATACATCTGACTTTTTACTTAGTCTGTTATTAGGGAAGTACTGTACTCAATAATTATTGGAGGACAAAATTGAGGAATTATTTTTTTACTAGAAAGTGATATTCATTTAAAATGAAGGGATGAAGCCCGTTTAAAATAGAAAAGACCTTCAAATTAAAAAAAAAAAACAACAAACCGTATAAATCTATTTATCTACCTCCCTTCAAATACACTAGTGGGTTCAAACCCAAAACCTATCGAATTCAAGGAAGTAATCAGTAAAAAAAAATAAAAGGTTAGTGATTAGAACCACTTCGGTTTCTGTTGTTGAAGTCTTACAACATCAGAAAATTTGGATTGTCGGATGTATATGTGTTTAAATATATCATCTTATGAGCTAAATTTTAAAAGTGAGATTTAAGATTTACCTCAGAAAAAAAAAAAAGAGATTTAAAGATTATTTATCTTGACCGGACCAACAAAATGTTTGCAAGGAAAGAAGCAATTTTATCACTTACAACCCGTGTTGATGTTTCTACAGTTATGTCAGTTGCTAGAGTTCAATAGAAAGAAACAATTACTTATCTCTTGCACATATAGCCTTATAATTGGGACAGGGGTGGGTGAAGGACTTAAAAACTGGGTACTGTCCGATAGTGACCTAACATTACTGGAAATGGAATGCACCCTACATTATCTTCCTAATTAATTCTCACTTCTCTTTTCTCAATTGCCAACCAGACTATATAGACTGGGGACCATGCATGCATGTCTTCCTTATTACAAATAAAGAAAGATTAATTTCATCACAATAAGGCCTAGGGCTAGCTAAGGACATACATATCACAATTAAGATCATATATGCACCAACCTAACCGTGAGATAGTACAATAAAATTTTCTCAATGACACAGTGAATTTATAGTAACTCATGATGATAAAATAAAATTTACTTATAGATTGACCAGAAGGAATTAATCTAGGATTATTTTATTTAGGGGTCCTCAGGTTTCAAATTTGGCTAGCAAGGTGTTATAGTACACACGTTATTGTTTTAATTTTTTTGCTACCCACTACCTTTACTTTAGCTTTGCATCTTAATCAATGCCACTGCACTTTAAACAGCACCTAGTCAAAAAACCATATGAATTGTGATAAATTAAGATACTAAAGTCACCAAACTTATATAGTTTTTTCTTTAATTATCTTTAACTCAAAGAGGAAAAACCATAAGAATTAAGGGGAAACTCTCTTCAAGTGCTGGGACCCTAAAATACTTTGGCTCTCTGATTATCATATGGATTTACTTTCCTCCTATATACTAACAAACAAACAAACAAAAAAATTACACCGTGGATCAATCATGACCATATGATCACATATTTCTTTTTTGGGTTAATATCTCTAATAACCATGTAATTTGAGCGATGTTTGAAAATAATAGCTATCATAAAAAAAATAACAAAGATTTCACCCTTATAATTTTAGGTTCTTCATGTTTTAACCCTTTATAAGGGCTACTTTCAAATTTCACCTATTTGAGGTATTAATTTTTTATTTTTTACTGCTTTCATATCTATCTTAAAAATCATAAAAATGATAGTTTGTGATTGTGTTATGGTATAAAAAAAAAAACTTACATCGTACATCAAAATTATTATCTTATCATATATACAAAGGGGAAAAAAGAGAAAGAGAAAAGGATTGAAAATGACAAAGAGCATGGGATGTTGTGGACTAAAAGCTAGATTTGAAACATAGACAAAGAAAATACAACACAACCCTTTATAGGACAATTGATTTTTCTTTTGGTAACCTTAGGAATAGTTAACATCTCTTTATATACAAGTCTAAGTGAGGACAAAATTGGAGAATACACAGGAAAACCTCTCTTCAATCATCACATTAGACCAGAACCACAAATGCTTCTAAGAAAAACCATATGCAAGACCAGATTTTTACTTAAAAAAACACTCAAAAACTTCAAATGTTTCATCTTTGGAGGGTACCAAAAACTACCTAGATCTCTTTCCTTCAATCCATTCTTAGGTAGAAGTAGCAATAGTGCAAGAACATACACAAGTGATCAATTCTACAATGAGTTTTATGATATTCTTCAGTCTGATCTCAACAGAATAAACAGGAATGGTGAAATTAGCATGAACATGTCAAGAGAACAAGCAATGGAAGATGCTGCAAGTATTGAAAAAAAACATGTGAGTTTTGTGAAACAAAGTCCACAAAAAAACATCACTGAAAATGGAGTGAAAGAGAAAAAAGACAAAGGGAATAAGAAGAATGATTCAGGTGTTAATGAATTGGCATTGAAGATGAAGGAATTGGAGATGAATGATTCAGGTGATGTTGAACAAGTACTTGACATAGAAGAAGCACTTCACTATTATTCTCGTCTCAGGAGTCCTATTTATTTAGATATTGTGGACAAGTTTTTCACTGACATGCACTCAGAATTGTCTGTTTCACAATCCTCTGACAGCATCAAACGCTCAAAGTCAAAGGGAAGATTTGGATCAATCGGGTTGTAGATAACATAAATCTTAATTCTTGTGGTGTATATGAAATCTGTTTTACTTTCACCATTTTTTTGTGTGACTTCTATTTTACTTCAACTAGTATGTTGAAGGGTTTGAGTTTGTTTGGTTTGAATTTCAGATATATTAAACTTTATGCATGAATTGAATTTATAATGTCATTCATCTATAATGAATTACTTAGAATTTGTCCATTTTGAAAGCCTTATTTGAGTCTATGACTTCTTTTTCAATTCTCATAGACTCTTGATAAGAATTTTCAAATCTTGTTTAGCTATTTGATAAGAAGGTGAGAGAACACAAATGAAATGAAGTCTTAAGTAATTCATAACTAATTAAAAGATCTTAATTTTTTCGCATAGGGCAATCAAAAACAACTAATTCAATGCGTACACATACAGGAGAGTATCTCATCTTTATTCTGGGCATAAAGTTCCAAGGCATCAATTTTAATTTGAATTATTCCTGATTGAAGTAAACATGCCAATAACATTCAAGTCGTGTGCAACTTTGAAATAGACAATTCACATATAATGAATCTCCTATCTGGCACCTTCTTAATTGGTTACTGTTTCAGTAGGGCATGTGGTTCAAAACTCATTAAATGTTGGTCCTTTCAACTAGTCACTTTTTTTTTAGTGACAAATGTTTAATATGTTTTTCTCATTTATCAAGACACGAGTATAACCAGAGTTTAAAATGTTTCACAACTGGGAATTTTATAGAAAACAAGTATAAATTGCTAAACTAATACATTTGTTTCTGAATGGAGTCCATATTTCTGAAGAAAAAAAAGAGGACAATTGTGTGCACAGTTGTCCATGTTTTTGAATGGGGAGTGTATTGTAACTTGTAAGCACTTATAGTCGTACATGACTAATTCTGTAATTGAAAATAACGTCTACTTTGATTTTAAATGCATTCGTTGAAAATGACTGTCTATACAAAACAAAGAACGCGTCATACCAACTTAAATATGCACTATTTGTAAATGTAAAGCTTTGACACATTTTGCCCAAAATCAAATCTCAATGTTATCTCCTGCTGAAATGAAGCATATTTTGGAGACTACATAAATTTAATTAGATTGAAAACTTCAATCCTTGTAAAGAAAACTATTAATCATACTGATATAAGATTTATTTCTAAAACAAGTAGATTCATCACCGACAACAGAACAAGTAATTAGTGCACTAGTCGATCAGAAATATATAGGTATTAGGTATTCCATTGATCAATCAAACATCAATTGAGAGCTTTATACATTATCTATCCAACAACAGCAGCGCGTAAAACCAATACATGTCTACCTTCATAGCAGGGTAAAGATAAAAATAAATGAAAACCCCATCCTCCAATTTCCCAAATCTGAAGTAGTTGCCAAGGTATAAAATTATGGTAAATCAACTTGAAATAGTGCCATGACATATTCCCGATCTCTCATAATCTGTCACTCAATCACAGAAATGCATGATTTCACCCATCTAAAACAAGACTTTCTCACTAGGGAGTCCTTTTTGAATGATGCTAGTAGCCAGAAGATGAAACCAAGACATTATGCTCCTTTAAACGTTTCTGAAAATGAGCTAAACGGTTCTGCAATTGCATAATGCCAGCAGCCTTCTGAGAAAGAATGGTATTTAGTCTTGTTACGTAATCGTCTAGCTGATTCCCTGGTTGATCTGCTTCAACCAAGAGGTTCATCTCCTGCATGTCAAGTGCAGATAAAATATGAATTTGAAAAATAATGGACTTCACACCATTCCATGGAAGAATGCAGTGACAACGGGTTAGTGTTCACAAATTCATTTATCTGTTCTAGGACGACTTGTTTCTTTTTCCTAGAAGAAATAAATGCTAAAACCATGGACAAATTCAAAAAAATATTAACAAATTGAAGTTTAGTTAATATATCAATGTGCTTGACGCTAATATCTGCTGAATACTTGCCTTTTTGCTTATGCTATACTAGTATTTATCAAAAGAATCAGTGACATACGTCACTCCCATCATAAAAATAAAAAACAAACGCCGTAATGTTTTGGGGGATTATCTAAACTGAAGCCACTTCATAACTAGTTAATTACTCAGATGGTTAAGACACGTGAAATGATAGATAATAATAGAGACATTGTAATACCTCTCTAACAATATTCATGGTCTCCTCTACTTGCGTCCGGTGAGCATTTACAAGATCCTCTTCTTCCTGAAATTACGACACGCTTTAGGTAACTACGAGCACAAGGTTTCTTATATGATAATAATTATTTCAGTAGACAGCAAATCACCTGTAAGAGGGCACTTAAATCATCCTCTGAATTAGCGGGTTTAGGTTCAGCTTTTGGGAGGTCCTTCCATTTGACTAAACCACTAGGTTTCTTCGATTTGTCATCTGTCATCGCATATGACTCCATCCTTACATTTTTCTTCAATGGTGGTTTCACCTGCTCATAGTACTCTTCAGGGGGGCTAAAATCATCCCCTTCATTTTCATCATGCCATGCATCGGCTGTGTGATCCTCATAGACCGGTGCAGTAACAGAAGATAAGGGAACCGTAATTGATTCTTTAAGGTTGAAATTCGACGATATAACATCCTTCTTTGAGTTGTTCCCTTTTGACAAGCTTTTCACCCTGGATTTTCATTCAGTTTGTAACAAAGAAATTTATCATGTCAGTTGCTATATTCCACTATTATATATGTGTGAGGTGTGGTATGGGTAATTTGAAGGCGTATAGAACGTTTAAAAAATCATCGTTACCTGTCAGCATATCTTAGAGTATTCAGAGTGTGCTCGCACGAACCAGAGCTAGGTGATATGCATGATATCATAACAGTACGAGAATTGCCAACAAAAGAATCCCTCAAAACTTCAGTCAGTTTACTTCCCCTGAAAGGGATGTGTCCTTGGTCATTATCAAGAGCTCTTATGCATTCCTTTAGGGCAAGTAAGCTCTTATTGATTTCAGCCCCTTCTATTCTGCATTATATAATTGGAAACAGCCATGAATAAAAAACAATCATCAGACTAGTATCAAAATGCATGTGCAATGCATATAATTCATGATAGAATCCCAGATCTGATATATCTTTGACATTGAAAACAAAGTATATGGCCAAAACTGGAGCTTAATTCAATCTAATTTTCCTAAGAATTTTTTTAGAAAGGTAACAACATGAATCCACCTTTATCCATTCAAGCTAAATCATACCTTGTCTGTTTGTCATTGTCAGTGGTATCTGCTCCACGTTCACTTCCAGCAAGATCTATGAAGGAGAGCTTGCCTACAAGCCGGGGAGGTTTGGATGCATTGCCATCAACTGACCTCTTGATAGCAAGTTGAAGTATTGCATGAGACCGTGAAGATTCCTCATTTGCACCTGTTGTTCCTGTACTTCTTGTAGCACTTCCTTTCTCAATCAGGTCTTTGATATTCTCCACATCTGCTACTTGGTACTCTTGCAAACCAACAATGCAAACTTGCTGCTTACCATCTTCCCTCATGCAAAGCTTTCTGGAACAATACAACTTTTAATATAACCTCTAGAACAGAGACAAAAGGAGCATATGAGAGAGAATTCGACTTACTTTCTTTCATTAAGGAGATCATAGAGCTTCCCACCATATATTTCAAAGAAACTCACAAACAATTGAAATCCTTGGTTCCGGTAAGTATGATGCATCAATCTTAGGATGTCCCTTGATGCTTTAAGTGGCAATGGCTTCATTGTAAATGTTTTTCCACTTCCTAGAAAAGCAAATGAAGGTGTTTACAAGTTTGCTCATTGTACAAAATGTCAAAGTCCAGTTGGTATGAAATACAGTACCTCAGTATCTAGATTTATCTACAAAGTCTCAAAAAAATTTGTCAAAAAAAAAAAATCTTCGATATAAAACAAAATGCAAGCATTGATTTAGGAATATCTAAAAATAAAAAAATTCAAAATACTCAAACTAAATTAAAAAAAGATATTATAACCAAAGTGATAAATTGTATGTAAAGTCAGCAAGTTTAAACATTTTATAGCCTCATGAGTAATGGCCTACACTTTGTAGGCTAAAAAGAAATGTTGGAAAAATCCAAAAGATATATGATTTCAAGTGGAAGCATCACTTCATAAATATTAAATAGACATAAAATCGGATTATCTCCAGGAAGGCTGTAATATAGCAGCAATCAAATATTAGAGGGATGTAATCACCTGTTTGTCCGTAAGCAAAGCAAGTTGCCTTAGTGCGTTCAAAGATGATTGGAACTATGGGTTCCACTGTTTCACGATAGACCTAAAAACAAAAATGTTATACAAATAGTTACACTAGCATCAAAAAAGTTATATCATATATGCTAAACTGAACTATTGAACCACATTATAGTTACCTCATCATTCGTAACCTCTTCATTCAAGACAGCATCAAAAACAAATTCATGCTTCTCTAAGTACTGAGTTAAGTCAACCTGTAAGGCATACAGATTTTTAAATCTTCAAATATAAAACATCTAGATCTAAGATTATCATGCCATAAACCTTTTCATATGAAGTTACACGTGAGGAGGTTAGTAGGTAAAATATTATCACCTAGGTCCATTACAATCTTTTGAAAATTGAAAGCTTATTTAATTTCTAACATAAAACTACAGATAATCAGACTCACCTTCAGTTTAGTTTCGTGCACTGTTAAAGAATTGGAATGGGTATCTATAATGTCTTCCTCATTCTTTGCTAATTCCTTCTTATTCAATGGTCTCTTACGAACCTGCATAAAAGAGACACACAAATATCATCCAATCATAATTTTAAATGCTCTTCACAAATCAGAACTGGACAATATTTCATTTTCAATTTCAGATCATTCAATGAATTTTAAATACAACTCTATGAGTACAAATCTCAGTAGTCAGTATTATGCCAAAGCAGTCTTTAAGAAAAACGTTTCAAATTTACCAGCTAACAGTCAGCAAAAACATTTCAAATGAAAATTGAACAAAACAATTAAAAATGAAATATGCGTGATAAATTGACATATGCAAGAGAACATACCACAACTTTAATCTTTGCCACAGAACTGGACTTCTCTTTATCTGCAGGTAAAGTTTTCAATGCGTTGTCAGGAGCACGAGCTTTGGCAGTCTGTTTGCTCATCATGTAAGGTTCAGTGTCATCAAAGCTTCTACCACGATACAACAAGGAGTTGGACTCATATGCATTAGAGACCGGGATCTACCACCATAGAAATAAACAAATTATAACCAAATTCAAACCACCTAATCATAATTATCCTCTTCTAAAGAGAAAATGAGGGATCAATCCTCCAAACTGATAACATATAAACCTAAGAATTTATGTATCTATATAACCAACTTCATAATGCAATTCTTATATGCTATGAAGCACCGACACAAACACAGACACCAGACACAACACTAACACGCCGACACCAGTAATAACTTAAGAAAATGAATTGATTAACATAATCACATGTGTCAATGTCGCACACACGCATTTGATCATAGGCCTCAGTGTTACATAGCTTATAAGTTATTCAAAAACAAATCAAGTAATCAACTATAACATCTAGATTGAATGAGTACTTTTAACCTAGCATCGTATATAAAAACAAATAAACAGTTCAACATCAAAATTTGGTCTAAAAATCAATTCAAATTTCACATATTGCAAACAATGAACATATCCAAGTACAACTACATTCAATATAAATCCAAATTCAAAAGTACAGTACGGTCAATTAAATCAAATATCATATCATAAACAACAACAACCTCAGGAAGAAGCTCAGTATCAAACGAATGCAGATCCAACAAGCCAGGACTAAAATCACCGTTAGAATCATCACCGTTCATCTTCAACGTCGAAGCACGGTAAGCATCAGGAGGCGATGAAGGCTCCATATAATAATCACTCCCTCCGCCATTAAAGCTTCTCTGAACATTCCTATACATTCTCCCTCCTTGCGCTCCGCCACCGTACAAGTTATAATCCTACTCGCATTACACAATCACAATCTCATTAGATCAAATCAAATCAAAATGATCATTAACTTCACAAGATCGTCTCGAAAATCGAGAATGAGAAAATTGATGAAACGAACCTGAAGAGGATTTGCAGCGGAGGATTGAAGATGTTGAAGTCCAGCGGATTGAAGCCAACGGTTTCCGGTGGTGGCGCCGTCGAGGAAATTCTCGGAGTATTGCCGTTGGTGATGAACGCCGGTAGCACCACCGCCAGATCTAAGTCCCTGTCTTCCTCCACCGTTCATCTTTTACTTAAACTTCAATCAGATCGGAAGTTTCTAGAAACTGAAGAAGTTAGAAAAATGTGAAGATGAAGATAGAGGAATAAGAATAACAGTGAAGTTTTATGCTTTGAGTTTGGAGAATGAAATGAATGAAGGAAAAGAAAACAAGATTTTGAATTTTTTTTGAATCAAGTGTTTTTTTGTGACTGGCACGTGCTAGAAGAGTGAGTTATAAGGGGAAAACGACGACGTTTAGTCGGGGCCGGTGTAGTAGAGTAGGACCCATTGTTTTTTGAAGTTTTGTCCCGTTTGTCACATGGGTGGGGACCACTATTGTCTATTACGAATTATCGTTGCGCGCTTGGCTTCACATTCAAAATTTCTATGACTTTTTTTTTGAATGTAAGATCTTATTATATCGATCCACGTGGCAAAATCCTGTTGTTTCCGGGTCTATACTAATTTGCGGCGTTGGCCCGCTCCATTATGGGCCTACAGTATTGTGTTTCCGGGCCTTTCTCCTACTTGTGGTATTTGTCTGCTCATTTAAGAAGAAAGAAAATGACACATATTATAAGTAATCTTTAAAAAGTTCCTCAAGTGAAGGGAGATGTCCTTTCTTTGTGTGAAATGTTTCCATCAAGATTTAATATGTTTTTTTTGTAAGAACCCACTCAAATTAGCATCGAGAAAAATTGAACATAAAACCTTAAGGAGGGGTACACTCTCAGCTCTTAAGTCAATACTCTTAAGCCAACTCAAGTGAGTTTACTTGATTTAATATGCTAGTAAGGAGAGCTTTGGAGTTGGGGAAGTACCTTGGTTTTAAATTTGATATGGGCTACAAACGTTTACAATACATTGATGATACTTTGATTGTTGGCGAGAAGAGGTGGATTAATATTTTGATAATAAAGGTACATTTTTTTTTTTTTGACAAATAAGGTACATTTGTTGTTGTTTTAAATAATGTTAGATTTGGAGTGTAACTTTCACAAGAGATTATTTGCAGTGTTAAATATTTCCTCAGAGGTTGCTTAAGAGGAGGCTAACATTTTATATTGCCAGTTCAAGGAGAATGAATATGTAGCACATGATGATTGAGGTTGTGAAGTTGAGATTGTCAAGGTGGAAAATTAAACAGTTGTTCGTTGAAGGCCGTGTAGTCACAATAAATTTAGTTTTGTTTACTTTTTCAATATACTGTCTCACTTTTTTTTTAAGACCCTAACATGTATCATCTCTAAACTATAATCTCTTTGGCTAGTGCTCTTTTTGTTTTCAGAAAAATTATCTATGTTTTTTTTAGCTAAATGCGAATTTTAAGTAGCTCGACATGGGAGATAAGGAGAACATATACACCAAGTTCTCCTAAAGCAAGATTTATGAGGGAAGGAGGTCGATTGAAAGAAGAGTTTTGCTAACAATATTTTGAAAAAGTTAAGGATTCAAAAAGAAAAATAATTTATATGTTTTATGTAAAAAAAATTACTTTTTAATTTTTCAATATATTAAATGCATCATTCTAAAAAAAAACTTACTATTTAGACTTCTTAACAAGTACTCTGACAATTGTTAGCATTTTCCTTAAAAGAAATAGAAGTGCTGTAAATCCTTGTGAAAATTGTATTACTTTGAAAAAGCATAACGTTTTGGACAACACACAAATAAACACAGTAATGTAAAAGATGGTCATTGGTGATTCACATTTTAGATTAGATAATATAATAATAGATACATTATGAACACAAAAATCACATATTTGAAACACAAATGTAATTTATTTTAGATAGATGAAACGACAATAGTTATCATAAACTCACTTACAAGTAGAAGAGTCAATGTTTGAACCCTAATTATAATATTAACGTTCATTCAAATAATATTGATATTTTTATCAGTTTAGTTAGAACTTATGAACTAGAAACGCAAATATTAATGAACCAATATTTTAAAGTTGTGTAAATATCACTTTTCACTTAGTTTAGAGTGAGTATTGAATTAGATTCCTTAAAATTTTCTCTTGAACCAATTTAGTCTCTAATAAAAAATAAATCTACATTAGGCCTTGATATTTTTATATATATGATAAACTAGTTTCTGATTCATTATGACATATGGACGGAATGTCTCAATTATAAAAATATTGGCTCAAGAAAAAATTATAAATGACCCAAATTGCATCTTCACTCTTAACTTTAATAGAGGTGGACATTGAAAGAGTTTGTGGAGTGCGTGTGTGGAGTGAGAGAACGAATGCGTCGTTTTTGTTGTAATGGGTAGGTATAATTTATTTTTGTTGTAATGGGCAGGTACAATTTATTTAGGTAGGTTGTGTGACATCATCTCTTTGGACTGACCCTTTAGAAATCAATTATTTCTCAAAACATAATGGAAAACAAATATAGCATGGATGTCTTAGAACTTGTGCAGTCAAAGTTTTAAAAGCATAAAAAAATGATGTTTTTAATATAATTTTTTCCCTTAAGTAGTGCTCCGGCACACCTCTAACTGTAAGATGAATGTAGAGTAAACTCAATGTTTAGAGTAAACACAATGTTGGTGATTGATTTTAGAGTACAGTCAAATAAGTCTCCATTATTTTATGATTCCGTAATTTTTCTTAATATATGTGATTTTTGTTACAATGTCTTATATAAAGAGATGAAGGAACTATATACTCTCACCGTCCCATACTAAGTGATTCATCTAAATATTTTTCAATGGCACGATGTCACTAAAAGATAATCTAAATATTTCTCAAAACCCTTATCCACCATCTCCCTCTCTCTTTTGTGAGTCGTCGGCTGAAACCCTAATTCTTCTCCTTCATTCACCAAAGAGGGGTGGTTTAGGGTCAATTTTTGACCCCAAGTCACCCCTCTAAATCGTTTTTCTCCTTCCCTTCTATTTAAATAAGTGATTTTCACATCGAATTAGGTTTTCCTTTTGTAATTTCGTCGTCTTAGTGCGACGCTGTTTTGTTTGTTGTCTTTGTGCGACGTTGTTTGTCTTTTCCCCTGTTCAGGTGTTTGTTCGATTCAGATTGTCAGATCAGCTTCGATCCAGTGCAGATCCAACCAATGACTTTGGCGTCATCAACGTTGCAGATCCGGAGGCATGGCTATTTCGGAGATTTTAATATAGTCATATTTGTAGGCTTATGTACCTTGCCGTTTTATGCTATTAACATAGATGTCGTGAGTTTGTTCACATATTTATCCTTTTTGTTTTTAGCGAATTTGTATTGCATCGATGTACTTTATCAACTTGAATGAATGAATATCATTTGTTTTGTGTCAGAAAAAAAAAAAAGATAATCTAAGAAAATATTGATGGTTGTTGCAAAAAAGAAAATTGATGAAATTAAATCAGCAATTTTTTTTTAAGCCACACAATGATATTAAATAAAATAAAAAGATACATAGATTGAAGGGTCGTTGGATCTGACCCAGGTACAACCCAAATGGGAATATATAAGCATGTTAAATAAGAACCTAATGGAACCACCCCAATCAATCCTAAAAAACAAACATTAATCACAAGCACAGCACTGCGAACCCAAATACGGAAGCGAGATCAGATTATAAAAAATAGTGAAAAATGAGCATATGCAAAGATCAAACAAGGTTTAAAGTTGACGAATGGATTGGGCGCCAACATTGAATCCAAATCAACGTACCAATAATTTTTGAAAAGAGCATCAAACTTATAAGCTCTTTCGAACATAACGGTCTAAGATCAGTCACACTAAGACAGATAAGAAGCAAATCATTCCATCTAAATGATTTTTATTGCAATTTTTTTTGGCTATTTATGTCCTCAACCATTGAAGGAGTAATGCTTTTATACATTTGATGAATGTTTTAATTGTTGATTAGACATCTTAGAGCGACTTGATAAGCAGGAAATATAGCACTATTCATAACAAATGCTCTAACAAGTGTTGCTCCTAAACCTCTCCATAGCACAATAGAACCTTCATCTTTAATTATCTTTAGGGTGCAATCCAAGATGCCTTTGTATTTCAATGAAGAAGATGTTTGAGCTTGTAATCTTGTCTTTATAACATCTGTAGGGTAGTTGAAAAGCCAGCTAGCTATCCCTGCTAATCCTCCTGCTATAAACATAGTACTCACACTTTCTTGACAACTTTCTCTGCAACCAGGGTGAAGTTTCTCTCTTGTGTACTCATATGCCCCAAAGTATAAGGCAAGAGCAGGTGCATCTCTAAGAACAGTAATGCCAAATCCTCGATAAATGCCGCAAAGGCCCTCATTTTTCCAAATGTTCTTAGCCAGATTCATGGGAGCACTCCTTTTATTTTTAGGAAAATGATCTATGTTTTTTTGTAGTTGAATGCGAATTTTAATCAGCTCAACAGGGGAGATCAACAGACTTTGAAGAGCACCTGCACCAAGTCCTCCTAAAGCAACATTTGCAAGGGAAGGAGGTCCATTGGAAGGGCTACACATCCTTGTGAAAATTGTATAACTTTGAAAAATCATAGCGTTCTGCAACAAAAAAAAAAAAACACTTTTTAGAATGGTCCCTATAAATATTCAGAATTTTGTTTTTAGTACCTATAAAATAAAATCACATTTTTTAGTCCCTATAAAACTTTCCATCAGCATTTTTAGTCCCTAAAATAATTTTCATCAACATTTTTAGTCTTTATCAAAAATTTCCATCAACATTTTTGGTCCTTAAAATGCTTAAAGAAAATGTCACAGAGACTAAAAAGTGTGATTTTATTTTGTAAGGACTAAAAACAAATCTGTGAATATTTATATGGAATAAAAACTTAATTAACCCTAATTTTTTTATTATTAATTTTTTTTATTATGAACAATAACTTATTAAATGGTCACCGGTGACTCTTATTCACATTTTAAATTAGATGATAAAATTGCTACATTAAGACACGGTGCCGTTTATGAAAATTTAATATTTTGAAAATATTCAACGAGACGAATCCAACATCTTATATGATATTATTTATATTTGTATATTAGTATAAAAATATGGTCAAAGTATGTCAGATCAACAATACACATTGTCAACTAGGTCATCTATTATGGGACGGGTGATAGATTCAAGATTCAAACCTGATTACGACGTTCGACCTAATAATTTCGACACTTTTTTCAAATGAACTAGAATTTACAGACTTAAAATATGTTATATGTTATGAATCCTCTACCCCTATCATTATATATTTCAAGAATTTGATTGATAATGAAGGGATTAAAGTGAAAAATTAACCTGAAAACCAACAGAGGCCAATGGAGCAGCCATGCCACGGTACAAAGCAGTAGGTCCTTCCTTAGCCAACAAATTTCTAAAGATGCTAGTAGCAGATGCATTGCCAGATTGTTGTTGCATGACACGAAGAGTATCCAAAGGGTAACTTGAGATTATACCAGCAGTGCCTCCAAATCCTCCAGCTACAAACTCTCTTCCCAAACTGTTCATCACAACATTTTCTGTCCAAAACTCCATTCTCTTTTTTCTGCAATGACATCAAAGAGAAAGCCCACCACAAGTTATATAGGCATCATATCATCTTATCATATACATATAAAACTACAAAAATTGAAATGTGTTTTTTAGGCTTTATTTCTTAATACCTGGAAAAAAAGACAACCGAAACGTAATACACTCGAAAGTGGATTGTGTGTGTGTGTTTGTTGTGAATTGGAGAGAATGCGTTTTTGTTGTGATGGATGGGTAGTAGTTCTAGAATTTATTTAGGCAGATTGTGTGACATAAGCTCTTGGGCCCTGTGTCAGGGCCCTTGCCAGGATCATGCTAATTTAATTGACTTAGCTATAGTAATTTTACCATTTTAATAGAATTCTGCTCTTCTCATGCATATTTTGCTCGCGCTCAATTGAATTGCCGAAAATACCCTTGCGTAAGTTAAGTCACGCAGCGTGACTTAACTCACGCACCTTATATCTCTGTGTGACTTAAGTCACGCACCACTGGCCTGTGAGCGAGTTAACTCACGCTGGTTGACCGGCTGGCCAAAGCTCAAGAACACACGTTTTTTGAACTTTGGTCAAGTGAATTTAATTGGCTTTGCACGTTTTTTTACTATTATTTATGCGTTTTTTGACTATATTTATGGTAGATATAACCTATGTTACAATCTCCCCCTATAAATACACCTCCAAACTTCCCCATTTCCTCACACCATCTCACATTCTCACTCTCCTCATCACTCTCTCCCTCTATGAATCTCCTTCTTTTCCTTCTTTTTTTCGTTCTTTATTTTGGTGTAAAAAGAGAAAGAGGTCAATTCTGGAGATAAAAAGATGAGTAGTGAGCAACTTTCATGGGGAAAAAAGAACCAGATTGTGTAAAACTAAATGAGCAGATTTAGTTTTACCCCAGGAAAGCTGGTTTTCTTGTGGATTATATTTAGTTTTACCACATGAAGACTGGTTTTCTTCTGAATTTCTTTTAGTTTTACCACTGGAAGCTAGGTTTTCTGGTGATTTTTCTTTCTTCGCAGATTTCGTTTTACCCCATTGTAAATGTAATAAGAATTATATTAATAAAATGATATTTTATATCTATTATTTTTGTTAAATTTTGCATTTATTTTATGATTATGTATTGAATAAATAAATTCGAATAAAGTAAATAAATAAATTAGAATAAAGTGAACAAATAAATTAGAATAAAGTAAATAAATAAATTAGAATAACGTAAATAAATAAACTAGAATAAATTCAGCGTGAATTTGAATAAAAATCGTGTATTAAATAAATTTGAATGACGTATTAAAAAATCAAAAAAAGACTAATTAAAAAATGAGGTGCATTCCGTGACACTCATCTTATATGAAAGAATTTGATATCATAACTTATATAGTTGATTCTCAATAATACACGTTCCTAAATATGTCCTATCATTTTTTTTTGAAGAAGTTAAATTAGCCCACCTAAATTGGCATCGGAGAGAATCGAACCTGAGACCTCAAGGAGGAGCACACTCCAGATCCCAAGCCAATACCACTAGGCCAACTCAAGTGGGTTAAATATGTCCTACCATTACATTACATTCGGGTTGCACTTTCAAACTACAACAATTGTCTTACCTCTGAAATGGGGTAAATTCAAACTTGTTAGACAGCAGCTCTCAAGTATTCACCCAGAAGTTTTATTATTCCATTTAAAAGATTAAATTCTTGTTTGGCTTTGTTTAAATGATGGTATTCAAATGTCAAAAGAATGAGGTGCATTCCTTGACACTTTAATACCTACATCTAAACCAGCCTAACAAGAATTTAATCTTTTGAATGGAACAATAGAACTGCCGGGTGAAAGCTTGGGAATTGCCGTTTAACAAGTTTGAATTACCCCATTTCAGAGTAAGACAATTGTTGTAGTTGGAAGGTGCATTCCCTACCTAATCACGATCTTCTGGCGGAATCAGATTGTTGATAATATCTTTAGTTGATCTCAGCAACGTTACACGCATATCGATCAACTGGAACATGATGTGCTCCCAAAACATGCTCCTCACGTTATCGTCGTTCGTTAATTCCACTCAACTAAATGATATTCTCCCATCGTCGAGCGTTGGACATTTATACCGAACGTATTTCACCCTCCTTGTGTCTCCGGGGTTGACTCCTTGGTTGAATTCATTCAGTTGATCTTTGATACCTCTTAACGTGACAACAAGGTGCCAAACCTTCAACCTCTGAGGTTCTCCACCGTTGAATTGTGCATGAACGTCGAACATATCAGCCATTGTTTCAAATATACACAATAAGAAATTAAAAACAATCAATGAAAACTCATGCAAACATTTCATCAAACATATAAAGTGCAAATTATACATAAACCCTAAAACTCATAACTACTACATTAACATGCAAACATCTAAACAATTAAGCAATATAAGTCATTTACATGTAACATTGTATCATTTCTTGCAAAAAAAAATCAAAATTTAAACAAACCGTAAATCTAAAAAAATTCTCTAAAACTAAAAACTACAACATAAATGTCGCGTCATTTTTCGGAGGTCAAGCTATTTTATTAGCATAGACTCACTATTTTATTTTACGACTAAACATTTAATTTTTTTAAGAAAAAGGGGGGAAAAGTTCAAACTACCCCATATTGAAGAGATTTAGGGTTCGGGGGTTAGTTACATAAAGGGAAGGTATTAGCACCCTTTATGTCTGTAGTATCCTACGAGAACCTCTTGGTTTTATTTAATGTTTTGTGCTATAAACTTGCTTTGTTTAAAAGAAATGGAATCAAAGTGATTTAAAATAAAGACCTAATTATCTACATTTTTTATTGATTTGGAAGGACTAGGTCCTTTGCCTACGTACCCGTGAGGGATCAAAACCTCGTAGTTCGGGGTAGAAATTGACGTTTGATTGGTTGTGTGTTTTTTATTAGTTTTGAAAAAAGGTTTTAAAATGAAAAGCCAAGTGGCAAATATGAATTGGTTTGTATTTTTTATATTAAAAGATGACTCAAAGTATGATTAAATGAATTGAAATTTGATTAAGAAAGTAAAATAAAAAGGGAATCACTTGATTGTAAATCAAGGTTTATTATGAAAATATTTTTTGTGATTTTTGTTATTTGAATGTTTTTGTTGTTTTGGAATAATAATGAAAATTAAACTAACGAAGCAATAAAAATAAAAGCACGTGGATTTTTGTAGTGACGTTGGATCACCACAAAATCCCTAACCTAATTTTTTTTTGCATTTTTTGACATATATAAGCGGTAAAGAAATAAAAGAGGACACACACATGCACACTTTTCTCGTTTATATTGTTTACATTGAACCTAGATACATTCTAATTGCTGAAAAATAAATGACAATAACTAAAATGCTAAATGATAATAGAAATAAAATGAAACATAAAAAATGCTAAAAAGTAAAAGAATAAAAGAAATTAAGAGAGAGGGACAAAAGTACCAAAGGGACAAAATTTTGAAGGGACTTTTTCAAAGGGACAGAAAAAGAGGGAGAAGAAAAGAATAGCTCGTCAACACAAGGTAAATGAGGGAGAAGAGAGAAAAGTTCTTTGACAACTCAAGAGAACTTTTGGTGTGTGAAATTGTGAGGGATGAGGGCTCTATTTATAGGTGAGGAGATTGATGAAAATGGAAAAATGGTTTAATGGTTTTTGATGGACAATTATGGTGAATTTTGACAAAGGAATGTTAAAGTTGACACTTGACTTGAAATTTTTTTGGACCTTGGACATATTTTTTGTGACCTATTAGACATTGACACTATTATTTTTTTGGACATTTTGGACAATTAGTAAAAACTAAAATAAAAGTGATTAAAGTAAAAGAAGAAAAATGACTA
>Ga0228711_1001777_pt1 | contig 32331 bp, 25 predicted proteins | sample MedpolnodulmetaG_2_FD_177996 | JGI IMG/M metagenome (GOLD analysis project Ga0228711, IMG submission 177996) | Root nodule microbial communities from Medicago polymorpha collected in Santa Monica, California, United States - brown nodules | ecosystem: Host-associated > Plants > Roots > Nodule... | reverse complement strand
ATAGATACTAAAAAATTACAATTATTAAACAAAATAAACTGTACAATTTTAATTTAACTACTAACCTTGTGTTAATTAGAGTCTCACTTTAAGAATTGCTCTCATCAACATGTACCACCAATAAACAGCTAATTATATCAAAATTAAAAATCTATCAATATTAAAATAATTAACAAAATAAATTCAATACATCTAACATTAATAAAAAAAATAGAAGTCTTTACCTTGATGAGAAGAAAATTTGTGTGAAATAAGTTGAAGAAATGTAGTAAGATGGTGGAGAATTGTGTTTAGAAAGATTATGGTGGAGAATTGTGAATGAGATGGAGAGCTTCTGTAAAGAGTACATACAACCTTAAAAAATCAAACTGCGTACCATTACTGGCGGATTTGGTTCATTACTGACGGATTCGTTTATTAATGGCAACCGACCATTACTGACGGATAAGGTGGACTATTGACGGATTAATTGCTTTAATTACTGGCGGATTATGTGTATTACCGACGGATTCGAAAGTAACAGTGTTACTGGCGGATATCTTGCATTACTCGCGGAATATTTAATCCGTTATACTATTACTGACGGATTCACATCCCTCAATAAAGAAAAGGCATGTGCGTTTACATTACTGGCGGATCTGTTGCATTACTGGCGGAATATTTAATCGTTATACTATTACTGACGGATTTACATCCCTCAGTAAAGCAAAGGCATGTGCTTTTACATTATTGGCGGAATATTTCCGCCAATAATAAATCGTAGGTTCTTTATTGATATTACTGACGGATTGGTCCGTCAGTAATGTAACTCACTGAATTATTGACGGATTTTTCCGTCAGTAACGTTATTGAGGGTTTTTTCAATGTTATTGAAGGATTATTCCGCCAGTAATTACCGAGGGCCTAAATCCTTCAATAATGCAATTTTGAATTGGTTAGTAAATTGGGGAATTCTTGTAGTGAATCAAAACATCTTACAGAAAATTATCTAATCTAATGACAAAAGTTTAAATAATTTTAAACTAAAATACTTCGAAGGAAGAGATGCTGCAACTAATCTAAGAGGAATCAAATTCAAAGTTAGATTTGAAAAACTAATAGGTGGCCTAATGCAATAAGCTCAAATTGATTCTGAAGATAAAATGCTCAAATGCATGTGGTTTTAACTGCTCAAACCACTAGGTCAATGGATAAAAAACATAACAATAACCGCAAACAAAAAAAAAATAATACTATCCATGTTCACTCACCGTGACTGAAAGTTTCTGCAAAAGAGGAGAAGCGTGAAGGATGTTTAAAATCCACAAACGATCACACTCGATGTTATCTTCGTAGTTGTTCACTCTAACGTTGAGGTTCAATTGCTTAAGATATTTGAGTGGTTGGTTAATTTTTAGGGAAGTTGTGACCTGTATAAAACATGCAAGATTTGATATACAATTCAAAAGATAAAGAAATGCATAACAAAAATAATCACGCTTCCAACACTTAAATGACTAACCGTAAAGCGTGTGGTCACTTGGATAACCTCTAGTTTAGGAAATAAAGTTGCAGAGAGAGCAACAAATGTATTAACATCTTCTTTCCGCGAAAGGGTGAATGCGATGTTTTTCAACATAGGAGTATTAAAGTTCAAGGTATACAACCCGTATTCAGAAGAAGTGAATTTAAGACCATCTACCTCCAATGAAGTGAGTTTAAGGCAATCCAAAAAAATTAAGTTTAAATTCAAGCGGGCGTAATAGTTGTCTTCCATAGAGTTGCACATAATAAAAGAGCCTCTAATCTTGAGATGACATAATGATGAACTCACTATCTTTGGAATTGATGATTTGAACTCACAATTCAATAAGCAAAGCTCTTCAAGTCGTGTACAATTAGACATCAGACTTTCAATGAAAGTTTCATCCAATTCCACTAATTCAAGTGATAGAGATCTCAAATCTTTTAATGGAATAAAGTCACAATTGATGGGATAGAAAACAAGACAATTTTGAAGGCACAAATGGTTTAGAGTTGACGCATTGCTCTTTGAAAATATGGCAAAGTCAAATTTATAACGATTGCGTAGAGCAGCAAGTCGAGCATCAAAACCGAGACTTGGTACATAAGGGTAAGGCCTTCCTAGAAAGAGTAGATTGATTCTTTTAACTCCCCTAGCAATGACAAAACTTATCCATTGATCAATAATGTTGCTTTGTTCATGGTCTAAATAGAAGTTGACCAAAAAGGAATCAATATTTATGCCTGGAAAATTATTGACAAATCGATCTACTCTTTTTACAAATTCATCCCTACTCATATCCAACTTGAGTAGTCTCTCCATAGTATCTCTATAATCTACAAAAGAACGTCTAAGAACATCGATGAGATACCCGGCTTGTAGCAGTTCCTCCTCGGTGTTTCCAAGCACATTGAAGATATCAAAATAGTGATCTCTCCTTAGACCCCAAAGATTACACCACCTTTTAGATAGTACACTGGTTTTCAACAAATCTTTGATGGATAACATTGTCAATATATGAGATAAGACGCACTCAGACAATTCACTAATGTGATCTTCCATTCTATGCTCCGTAAAAGAAAACCCTAACCCTGTGCACGAAATATATATCGGGTAAAGTTAAATAATTTTCGTAACTGCAATGAAAAGTAGAGAAGAAATATATAATGCTGGATTCAACAAATCATATTATATAATGAATCAAAACTGATCTAACAAACTAGCTAGGTACGATTTTATCAAAATAAAATTATGTGACATGCTCAACAATTAAATTATGATCAGGGCTGTGAATCTGCTCTAATAATAAGAGAATTTTGAGAGAAGATAGCTCACTCACCGTCACCGAAGAGGATTAGCTTGCAGCGGCACCGCTCTGCTATTCAGTTTGCGCGACTCCTAATAGTAACTTAACAGTGTATAACTATGGTGAGAAAAGAATCCCTTTTTAAAACAAAATAATCTGTATTGCATGCGTTTGTTGCAATTGAAAAAAATAATCATAATTTACAAAAAAATCTACAAACAATTTCAAACTAGAAGTGATTAGTCATCGGAAGTTAGCTTGCCGAGTATATGCAAGGTCGGTTCAAACCCCGGCCACCAACAAAAAATAAGAAGTGGTAAGAGTAGCTTTTCAAAAAATGTTTTTTTTTAGGAAAAGAGAAAATAAATGTCAAACGATTGAACTAGATTTGTAACAAAAAATCTCTTTTTATATAGATATTTTTTTTAGGGAAAAGAAAACCTTTTTACATAGATAAACAAACTAAATTATTTATTTAAAAAAATGATTTTTACTATGATAAACAAACACAAAATATATTCTGATTTTTTATAAAATCTCTATAAAATAATCTCTTTCTAAACTATCTCTTACTTTAAATTGGTTTACACTAGTTGATATTGGTTTTTTTTTTCAAATAAAAATGTGCACTTTTGCTAGCTTGGACTTTCACGTTTTTTGTTGATCTTAGCAAACCCTATATATAGGGTTAAAAACTCTTATTTAGATGAAAAAAACTCTTATTTGTGTGATTGTAAAAATAAAACCTCATTTTGGTTGGAGGAATAAAAAACTATATATAAAAAAAAAAACTGTTAAGATTCCTTCTTTTTTTTTTTGAAAAGGTTAAGGTTCCTTCTTGTTTCACGTAATAAAGTTTTGATTGAATAAGTTAGCATTAGAATAAGACCTTTAAAAAGAAGGCATTAAAATATGTTAACTTCCACATATAAGTTTTATTAGCATCCGATTTGTAAAATAAATATAAAAAAAAAAAAATATGGAATAAAAAAGGACTAAAATAGGAAAATATGGAGTTAAAAATAGGAAAATATGGAATCAAAAAATAGGAAAAATTGGAAAAGGGTGCTTACCTACTAGAACCTCATGTGTAAACTCAGAAGTCATCTGAAAAATGTGTGCATGTCTGTTGTTACATGTGAGTTAGCCAAGGATATATGGACAAGAAATGACTCATATGTTGCTGTAAATCACTGTTCTAATAGCATCAATTGCATTGCAGACTTCTTCTTTGGCATGTTGCAAACTTTGGATGCCGCTAATGTGAAACCAAAATGGTGTATGCTGTTTTGGTCTAGAAGCCATTGCATTTGAACAAAACCATGCAATATGCATTGCTATGAAAGCAGCAAAAAAAATTACAACAAAAGTAAAAAATCATAAACTCTTCTAGCACGTGTAAGAACCACATACTAAATGCCCATGAATCCGCAAATTCTTTCAGAAACCACTTTGATAAGAATCAACATGTGACAATTAAGACTACAGGTTTCGATAGTGTAAAGTCCATTGTATTTCATTACAATTACCTGGAAGCAAATCCATCCAATGGCAGAATACCATCCATGTAAGGTTTAATACGTTAAGTTTTAAGCCATGCTACATTGATTCAAATGGAGCTATTGCGGAAGTACGTAAATACAAAAGTTTTTTTTTTTTTACAGAAAATACACAAGAGAGGAGAGAATAGGGAAGCCAACAATTCTGCTGATTTGCTAGCCAAGAGAGGAGTGACAATTAATGGGAGAATTATTGAATGGTTCACACAGAATATAGGATAAAGTGAGAGTATTTTGTCAGGATTTTCATTGATTTATTCATTCATATCTGCTTTGGCTCTTTCTGTGGTGTGCTGGATTTTATATTTTCAGCTTCAGTGTACAGTTTCACCAGAAACCTAAAAGACTTATGTGGGGTGGCTCAGTGGATTGGGGTTATTTCTTTGGCTTCGTTTGTCCCATCTTCACAACATACTTGTTTCGGAAGTTTGTTGTTGGCGAGGCTATGTATCGCGAGATTCTGGCCGTGTTTGTCGAAAATTGAACTATCGCCTTTGAGGAGGCTGTTGTTTGCATATCTGTTTAGCATTCTTTATCAAGCTAATCTTCATTTCATTTGGTGTAATGTCAAGGATTATGAATTTCCAAATATCGCTTTGGGTCTAAGGTGGCAATCTTGTTGTGACATGTTATCTTAATTAGTTCTTTGGACGGATTTTGGTGTTGTTTCAGGTGTGCTATTTCTCTGGCATGGATTGTGTCATCTTGACATCAGATCTGTTTTAGGAGTTTTGCTGCTGGTGTATCTAGATATCACGAGGCACGGGCTGTGTTTCTCGACAATTGGCCTCTCGCCTTTGATGAGGCTTATTGTTTACATATTTGTTTATCATTCTTTGTCAAACTAGTCATCTTTTCAGTTTGGTGTTTGGCTTTCCAATTTCTGCTGCCTTATTCAGCTCTTTGCGCGGCTTTGGTGTTGGTAATTTCTGAAACTTTTGTATCATATCTTTCATGCTTGCTGATATGACATATGTTGGTAAAGTTTCGATGCTTCGAGGTATCAAGAGTTGAAGGATGGTGAATTATAAGGAGTAGACATGGCCTTGAGGATTATTTAATCTATCCTATCTAACAGGTTGCACCCTGCGTGTAAATTTTACTAGACTAAGCATCATGGTGCGTTTTTTGAATTAATTGTTGTTAATCTGGTTGGATAAGTGTAGCCTTTAGGCTGGTGGCACTTTTGGTGTCTCAAACTTTTGTATGGTGTTTTGTCCAACTTGCAACTTGCGAGCACATGATTGCGTGGGCTCTCTGCAACCCTTTATAGAAGGTGGGTAGAGTTTCGCTTACTTTGATGTTGGGTTCGGACCTTTATTAATAAAATTTTAACTATCGAAAAAAATACAAAAATTGTATAGACAGCATTACTCTTACATTTATTACAATTACAAAGTATAAAATTAGAAATATAATACCAATTATGGATAGAAAAATCAATAAAACTAAATATACACAAGGGCATCAAAATATAGGCAATCCACCAAACCTGTTTGCTATAAATTAAAATATTCGTTTTTTCTTTAAGGGATATTACAAAGGAGACCTAAGACCTAGTGTGGGTGCAGGGATAGGCTGAAGTTCAAGCTAAGCAGCTTGTTGTATCCAATTCCAGGACCCAAAAAATTTGTGCTATTCAACTATGGTTATTGGACTAACAGTAACAGCAGATTTGCAGGGACCAGAGACCCTGAAATGAACTAAAATAAAGATGTTCCGGAATTCCTAAACTGATCCATGCCATGGGTTTGAAAAAGTTGATTGTTGATGTTTCATCATGTACTGCAGTTTTCTTTTTTAGAATAAATAAAAAATAATAATCGCAATCTAAATCCAGGTGTATATTAAGATTTTGGTACAGCATCATGGGTAATAAATTCCTATGGTCTATGTTAGTTTATTTTACTTCATATTTGTGCCAACTATCAATTGACATTATTAAACGGCAATCAAAAGCATCATAGCAGAAGTTTCTAGCTCCACTTGTTTGGAATTTATCTCCAATGGCAATTGTTACTTGTTAGTAGGGTTTATAGAGATAAAACAGTTCTTACAAGTTCTACTAATAAAGATAACATGTCACAACAAGATATTTGAAATAACTTGCAAAGCACATTTTAAGTTGCACCATGTAAGAACTGGTTCTTAACCATTAAAAGAATGTGTCATTTTAAACCACAAATATTTGAAATAACTTGCAAAGCACATTTTAAACTCTTAAAGAGTTGCACCATTATTGTGAAAAGATGCTAATGTTCATAGTATTGATGAAGCATTGTAGGGCTAACTAAAAATAAGTTAAGAACGCTAAACTGATTCTACCTTTGGTGATGCATTAAAGTTACATATAAGCACCTAAATTCAGCTCCTGTATTACAACAAACCCCCAAGGTCAACCATTACAATGACTATATCACTACAAATTAACCCAAAGTTTCCAATTTTGTAACAATTAACAGACCTATGTTTTTTTAAAGTTGCATCCATCTTGCAGCTCTTGTTTAAGGAAAGGCAGTTGAAGTCTGAATAGACAACAACAAAAGTGCATGCCAAGCACCTGTTTGGAGCATTCAATAAATTTGAAAAGTACAGCAACCAACAAGCGTTGCCTTCATCGTAGACAAAGGAAATGCTACTTAACCTCTTGTTAGATAACGGTTTACTTCTCCCAGAAAGAAAAGCCTCCTTCTCTTGATACACTTCTGGTCTCGGGTTCGCGAAGAAAATCCTTTTCCCTGTCAAATTTACTTTGTATAGGTTTGACATTCTTTTTAAGACCACCATGTTCCAATTGATTGTGTTCTAGATCTGTTACCTGGCTGTCTGTTACTTGTCTCCCAGAAAGCCATGCCTGAAGCATGCTTTCTGTCTTTGGTTCAGGGAGAAAATCTTTCTCTTGCATCTCTATATAATATTTGTATGCTTCCTCCACCTTACAATTCAGAAACAGGCCATGAATCAGTACAATATACGAGCTACGATCATGGCCAATTCCATCTTCCCTCATTGCATTCCATATCCTTTTGACTTCATCAAGCTGGCGCCACCGGCAAAACTTTCTTATCAACATTATATAAGTCTCAATAGTTGGGTTGCACCCTAGCTCTTTCATTTTGTCCAAAAGCTCAAATACTTCTTCCTTGATTCTTAATATTCGGAAGAAAGCATGAAAAGTCCGAATAGACGGGGATATGCCTCGCTTCAACATCACATTGAAAATTTCTTTTGCTTCATCAATTTTGCGGGCTTTGCAGAGAGGTTTGATAAGGGAGTTGTAAGTAATAGCATCCGGAGTAACATTGTTATCTTCCATTGTTCTTATAAGATTTACAGCTTCTTTCACCATCCTATTCTTCACAAGAGAAAAAATGACTGCATTATAAACCTTCCTATCAGGACTGATATTCCTTTTCTTCATTTGTTCAAACAGCTGGAGCACCCTATAAAGTTTAGAAGACTTTGAATAGCAAGATATGATACTAGCATAGGAAACAACGTCGTGTTGGATTCGTCTCTTACTCATCTCCTCCCAAATCCTTTCCGCATTACGTGCGCTAACGATCAAATTGCACCATCCATTAAGAATAATGTTAAAGCTTTTGGTGTCAAGTGGGAAAACATTTTTATTACAGAACAGTAAATGCTCAGCATCCTGCACATTCTTGTACCGACAAAGCGCAGAAAGAAGGCCTTGAAATTCATACAATCCAACTTGAAAATTAAACCGTTTAAAAGCGTAGAAAGTGTTTATAGCCCTACCAACATCATGAACAGCACAGTATTTCCTTATCATAATCAAAAGAGTTTGTGGGGTAACAATAGATTCACCCGTTTTTCCTCTTCTCATTTCTTCAACTAAGGCCCAAGCAGTATCAAACCTCTTCATTTTACCAAGAACAGATATCATTGAATGATATTCACGAACCGAATGATCATACCCCAGTTGCTTTCCAGCCCACAGGAAAAAAGTAAAAGCTGCTTCCCAATCATTGCGAACCCTCGAAAGAACCTCCACAACCAACTCTGATGATGCTTTAACACTGCAATCTTCAAGCTTCTGCTTAATTTCATATGGTCCAGAACCCGGTTTGTGAATTATATCCAATATGGTCTTAACATCTTCGACAAAACCATCATCCCTTAAATGTAACTGACTACTATTCTTATCATGATCATAGTCGTCATCATCATCGTTATCGTCATCATCACTCAATGCCTCGTCCAATCCTAATGCAGGGCTTTTGGTTGAAGAATCAGTACAAAAGGGACTAACAAAGAAACCAAATTTCGGTGGAGCGAAAAAATTGAAGTAATTTGAAGAATTAAAAGCATTGAAAGAAGCATTCATAAGAGGCTTGTGAACTGTGTCACAGTGATTAACAGTGATAGGGTTTTGCCTTATGCGTAATAGAGCAATAGAAAAAACAGATAGGTTAGATCTGATTCTGATCATGATATAAAGATAATGAAATCAATGTTGAAATTGGATAGAGTGGAAGAGTATGATTACCGAATTATTTGAATTTTGAAGGCAAGGTGTTTGTGAAAATGACTCAGAGAAAAAACTTTCAGTGATAAATTTTACACAAGGAAAGCAAAAAAGTGAATACACGATAATGAAAGGTTTTATAATGAAGATGATGATTTTGGGAAAGAAAGATGTATTTCGCGGGAACATGAGAGAGAGATTGACATACCGAATCTATGTCGACATGAAGGACAAAGCGAACTCACAAATGGGGCAGATTGAGAAATCATCCAATTTTATTAGATGTCTTAAAATACTACTGAACACCAGATTTAAAATACAGCTAAGACAAGGATTTAGTCCCCCAAATACATTTTAAAATATTCAAACAATTTTTTTAATCTCTATATAAAAAAATAAAATTATTCAACTTTGGTCCTTCATTTATTTAGTTTTCAGAGTTAATCCCCACAACAAATATTCTTAAAATTTGCTCCCCTGGTTGAAAGAAGTTTAAGTCAACCTTGCAATGTCAACAATTTTTTTTTTGGAGGACCATTTTAATTTTAATGTTACATAAAATACAATGAAGAATATTATAAAGTGTATTCAAAATCCACTTTATATTAGAAATGATGTATGTAACACCTCTAAATTTTAGAAATTGACCTTTTACCATGAATTTATACTTATTTCTATTTTTAACTTCTTAACAAGCGCCCTTAATGTTAAATACAATACTAAATGTAGGGTCACAAGTTAGCATTTCCCATATTATACAATACTATTGATAAATATTGAATCATCGGCTCCTAAAAAAAACACTGAACACCATATTAACATAAGTTTGTTTTATGAATAGATTACAAATTGAGTCAAGTTATACCCACATCATCATATCTTCCTAACAAATCATTAAACATCATTCACATTGTCATATCGTCCAAACAATCATTAAACATGATTATCATTTGCTTTCCCTATACTTTAACTGGCATGGACATGCTTTACTAAGACAGTTTTGAATTAGTATATACAACAATCGATTAAAACATTTGAAATTTTGATTACCATTAATAAATTTTCCTTTAGATTTCTATGCAAGAATCTCAAAATAAGTTGTGATTAACATGAACTCATCCACAATTTTGATATGCATAACAACATTATGTCCAAGTATGTCAATGAAATAATTGACCAAAAACAAAAGAACGAGAATTATAGGATCACATATTCACAATAGTTACCAAACTCATTAGTCCCAGATGCCACAAGATGAGAAGAAATAAAGGATTAACTATAATCATGAACGAAAACGTTTAAACAAAAATGAAATGGTGTAAGCATCACCATTTTGTTCATCTTTCCAGACAAGATATATAGATGCACTTAATGAATCGAATGAATCTACCAGAGCTGTAAATCAGATATATTGTGAATTAATTACGTATGAAAAATAATGAAGCTATAATCTCTCGTTATTCCTGAAAAATAGACCCATATCCAATTCCAATTTTGCCTGAAGTAATTTCCGATCACCATGAATGACAGGCAGTGTTTAACCACAAATTTCATGCTTCAAGATTTTGGATGAGTTATCTAACTCATGAAATCGGTGCTGTTACGTAGATGATACAGCTTCAATGGCGCTTCCTAGCGGCCAAGCTGCCTCAACAAGGGCATCGTCATATTTAACTTTCTTTACCAATGTAATCTCTTGCCATGGATATATGCCTGCAAACAAGTGAAAGCAATAAGCGTATGAAGATAGTTAGTTACTCGGAGTTCGTAGAAACACCGTCATGTATAACTATCCAAACTTTGGAAAAACCTACCAAACCCATCAACAAGCAATGTATACTGGTATACAAGATCCATGCAAAGATATGGAAGGTTCCCCTCTTCAACTTGTGGATAAGTGGATTTGGCATTCTCGAGTTTTGTTTGGCAAGCCTGCTTGGCAGCATCCTCAAAATCCGCAGGACGGACTATTGCAACTGGTGAGTTTGGATTAACAAAACCAGCCTGTGAAGAAGTAATGTGATAAGATTGGCAATGCAGTAGAATTAGAAGCAATTCTGTCAATTGTTCCAAGAAGCATTAAATGAAAAAATAAATACCTCAGCAGCCCGGTCAAAGAAAAATGAGGCAACAAATAGGTTTTTCTGTCCATCCCCACCTCCACCATTCCATATCCCACCAAAAGTACACTTCATATGTGTACATGTTGACTCATTGACTTTGAGAGCCTTGTGAGCTACGCTTTTGCATTCATTTAAGCTTGCTCCAGAGGATGAAGCCTTAAATGACTTTCCTCCATAGTTGTAAGTTCCTAAGAAGAATTTTAAAAAATCCACTTGTCATCAGAACTTTAAGACAGGAAGAAAAAGCATATAAAAAGTATAATTATTCGGTACTCTTTTTTCGAATTAACTAATGAAAGGATAATCAAAAGAGATGAAATGCAACTCAATCAAAACAGTGCCGGCTGGCAGGCATACAGAAAGGAGAAGTTGTAATTACCATCAGAGCCAGATAAGATACACGGGTTTTCAGCATCACCGGAAACCTTTAAAATCTCTGCACGAGCTGCTAGTAAACCATAGCGCAAGTAACTGAGAGCAAGAAGTAGAAAATCTATTAGTCTATTAAAAGATATCTATGACTGCAAAGTGTAAGTATCCAGGTCCATGAGTTTTTGTTTTTTTTGAACAAGTCCAGGTCCATGAGTTAATGCTATTAGTATTAAAGGCTGTACACAGAAAAGAAATGACATTATAGACAAGCATATCAAGTAGAAAAACCTGTGAACATAGAGGTAATATTTCCTTCCCCTGAGGAACATCTCCTTGACATATGGATCATCTCCATCCGTTACTTGTGGAGCCATGGCAGCATCAGACTCAGAGATGGCATATGCCATTTGAACAGATCCACCTCCAAGATCAACTACCCCAACAGTCTTTGAATAATCTTTTCCCAAGTTTCCCAATAGATAGTTAATCGTAACCTAAAAAAAACAAGAGACAAGGTAACACAAACAAAATACTGCATCAGCTCTTTACTCTTAGAAGAGAGAAAACACAATTTTTTAACTATAATTAAGATATTATATTAACTAGCAGTTCATATTTGATGCTTTTAACGATTAAACTATTGATCAGAACAGGTTTTATTTACCGGTGTGAATTGGTGGCTAGGAAAAGCTACCTGAGAATATATCCAGTATAACTTTAGAGAAAATATAGGATTTCTAACTTTCTAGTGTTCTTAAGACCATTCATTAGATTTTAGAGTTCAAATAAATTGTATTTTTTTGATATATCTAAGTAGTCCTCATACCATCATCCTCTTCAAATAGAAAATACAAAATTCAACTTTGTTAAAGAAAACAGCATATGAAAGAATTTCATTTAAACAGGGGAACCCTAAGCTTTTCATTGTTGAACCGATTCTAATTAAATTTATCCAGTGTAAAAATTTATCTTGCATTTTGGTAGAATCATAATCAAATCTTCGGAATCTAACAGTCAGGAGCAGGAAACAAGCTATAGTCCTATGTCCATCTTTCAAGTTAAGATTGTCCATATTTGAGAACACTAAGAATGATGTCCATCCATAAATCTCATAAGTCATAATGCAGTTCTTTGGAGGAATCCGCACTTTTCATTGTTAAGTTGACGCCAAAATTCATCCAGTGGAACACTTACTTGAATGAATGTTTTACATTTTTCAAAATGAACCGTATTTTTAAATATCTTGTTTTCGCATTATGATACAAGTATAAGAATTTTTTTGGAATCTAACAATCATGAACTAGAATCAAGCCAAGTAGCCAACATGTTTTACGTCGTTCTTCAGACTTCATATCATCATTATTATATATCTTTGATAATGATGCCCACCCTGATTTCAAAATTTTATAAATCTTTTTAATATTGTCCAGATTCATCCCAGTTTTCAAACTCATAAAGTACTGCAAATCACTATTTTAAAACTTATATGAGAAAGAATTAAAAAAGTTATCAATGTGATGCCATCACCCATCCCTGTTTAGAAACTATTATGGTACAGTAAAACCTTAACAAACTGAACCATATTAAAATATCTTGTGTTTTCACAAGATGGTTGGCCTGGCTGTTCTACCAAATACAGTTTCAGAAATACAGCATATCAACTTTGCCATCTCTTTTTTTTATAAAGAAATTGATAGAATAAAATTTCAGTAATGACTAAACTATTAACTCAATTAACTGCATTGTTCATCTAATGTTTCAATGTGGTCTCTAATAGTTGTCACTTCACATTCATCCCAATATGAAATCAACTTATGTTATGTAACATGTTTACTAACTGCTTTCTTCTAACTAGTTGACCAGAGCCCGGAAGATATTCTTACCATACAGCCAAAAAAATGATTATTATTAATCACTGTATCTAAAATAAAATTCTTCTATATCTACCTGCAAAAACCATACACGGGCTCCTTGGAGTCTTAGAAATAGATTGAGAAATTGTATGGTTCTCAATTCTCACTACCAAGATGACTTTCATCATGTCTCATATTTACAGGGAGGATATTCGATGTGCTGAAAGACTAATTTAGGCCTTCATTTAAGTTCCTACCAATGGTTGGAAACCATTCCTCTACTAGGAATAGAATTGGATTTCCGGTTCTTCACAAAAAGAATTGGATTTCCGGAATATAGATTTTGTTAATTGTTGTTTAAACACTGCACTTTTCTTCCCTTCACGTGGTTTTGTCCCAATGGGTTTTCTAGGTAAGGTTTTTAATGAGGCAACTGTTATGGTTTCCCTTTGGGTTTTGGTTTAGTCCCTCAAGTTTGATATCTTTTTTCTTTAATTAACAAATTTTTAGGGTGTTGCAAGTGATAGGTGGTAGGGTTGGGGTGCCAACATAGTTGGCGTGTTTTCATTAATCAATAAACCGAGATTAAGATCCTCTAGTGTTGGAATTCAACACAAGGAGTGCTATGTTGGTGATCTCACCATTAGTATATGTAAGTGGATTTTAATGTTGAGATTCACCAACATAACTCTCACATGTTAATTCCAACATGAGAGGATCCAAATCCAATAAAGCAGGCCTATTATTATTGAGTGAAGTGGTGTGGTAGGATAAAACTATTGATAGTAAGAAGGGAACAGTCAGACCGTAAGAACAAGTATGTCTAAAACTTACTTCATCAACATAAAACATCAATAGAGGAGAATTTGTTCGGCCCTATTCTTTCAAAAGCCACCCTACCCCATCCTAGAAAAAGAGAAAAATAACACAGCAACACAAAATCTCATTATACAGTATTTAAATACCACAATCCCCAAAACTATCAAGTAATCTATTAAGGATATGGGACAGTTTCAATATGTATTCCCTATAAATTAGTCTACAGAGTTAACAACAATGCAGTCAGTGTTAATAAAAACTTGTAAATTCTCCTCTAGCCAGGATGCATTCTAATTGTGATGCATTCATATAATACTAGTGAATGGCAGCCTAGAGCCATGAGCACGCAATAAGAAAACTTTAATAAATCACTGATAGCATTATGTTCATAAATCATACCCATTGATAAGCACCTTCTTGTGTTCCATCCAACACTGTAACTGCATCAGCATCAGATTTAAAGGAGCTTCTGTGCTTCAGCAAATCCCTTACCTTACATCAACGAAATTTAAATCAATAAAATGCGCACAGCTTCTGAAACCACTGAAACTGAGAAAGATAAAGCAATAGTTACCGCTTGCAATATCTTATCAGATGCATCCCCTTCCAAAGCCCTCAAACCTGCAGTTGCCTGCATCACCACATAAATTCAATTCAATTTTCCTTCATAGAAACAATACACAAACAACTCAGAAATGCAATGCGAAAAAACAAAACCACACACCCCAACTCGAACTGGTGTTTTTGATCGCAATTCCCGTGGAACAACACCCTCCGCTTTCTCCAAAAGTGAAACCAGAGATTCTGCTGCTTGCTGCGGTTTCTGAGCATACGCACTCAAACCAGGTTTAAGCTGCAAAACACGAATCAAAACTACATAAGCTGCATTTAAATATAAATATTATTTGCACTTTCCTATTGTGCTTAATTGTATATCTATATTATTGCATCTAAATAAAAATTATTTAGCATATACCACTCTCAACTAATTTTGGGGAATAAATCAAAATAAACTCCTAATAAAGTGCAAATTGTTCCTTCTTTTTTATTTTATCGAATAAGATAATGTTCCTATTATAGAGAAAGAGAAAATTGTGTTGACCTGTTCGAAAAGTTCAAGATCTTTGCCAATGTGAACAAGATCTAAATTCTGATCAAAATGAAAAACATGAACACGGCTACCAGAGCTACCAGCATCAAAAATAACAGCATAAGAGCCACCAGATTTTTTATCCGGCGAAAGTTTCCGATTAAGAAGAGCATAATCTCCGGCAGAATCATAATTCGAGCTCGACGGCATCATATAAAGAACAAACGTGATGAGAAGGATAGGGATCGAAACAACAAGAAGAGTGCCACGGAATCTGTAGATCTTATCGGAGAGTGACTCCTGACGAGTGGGACGTTTGAGCATTTTGGTGAATTCGGAGTCGGAGGAGTGGTTATCGGAGGGAGGAGAAGTGGATTGAACGGCGGTGAGTTCGGCGGAGGAAGGTGAACGGTAACGGATCTGACCGTGGCCGTTGGATGCGGTGGCAGGTGGAGCCTGATATTGTTTGGGATCTTGTGAGGGATCCAGCTCTGTGTCTTGGGGGTGGATCTGTGAAACGACGTCGTGTAGTGTGGTTTGGTTTCACTCTCTTTTCTCTATTGTAGTGAGAGAGAAGAGAAGTGATTGTGATTTGTGTGTGCGGGAAAAATGGTTAAATGGTGTAATGTAGTATGTAAGATTGTGAAGGAAGGAAGGGAATGAAGATTACGTATCGTATACGGTCTTGCATACCAAGAAAATTAACCAACTTTATACTTTATGTACTTTTGGATCAACTGTTTCTGTATGAATGTATACATTTTTTTGGACAGAAATGCTTTATGTAAACATTGTAGAACTTGTTATAAAAGGATTATTTGAATTTTTTTTATTCAAGTTTATTCAAGTATTATGATATTGTTGAATTTTGGAGCCCATTTTTTCTATAATGATTGGCCTCATGTTTTTTCTTTTTTTATTTGGCATTCTCCTTCCAATTTCCTCCAAAATTAACACTAATGAGACATTAAAAATGAACAGAGAGACTACTATATGGTAAATGTTAATTTGTGTCATCAAGTGCACTTGTTAAAGAACTCATTATAGAAATATATATAGTAAAAGTTGACATAATATGTTTTCCAATGCAAAATTGATCTTTTTAGGTTGTTTAACATGTGCCCTAAGGGCACAAGTTAGCATGACCCCTACTATATACATAGAGGGACCTTTTAAAAAATTTAATAACAATACGCCAAAATTCAACTCATTTAGGTGAGAGTAAATTGAAATCCCTCATTCGGATTTTAAACTTTTTTTTTTGTTGATAATTTTAAAGTAATGCTATGTTGGATTCCTAAAAAAAAAAATGCTTTTTTTTTTTGATTGTAAAGAGGGCCAACGGCCCAGAGGAAACAAATTACAAATTGACCATACGAGGATGTGGAACCCCCATTTGATCAGCTACTAACAAATGTCTTAATTGAGTCTGACAAGACTCATAAATCATCAAAGTAGATCCCATACTACAACCAATATTAGTCAATGCATCTGCACAAGTGTTTGCTTCACGGTAAGAGTGTTGAACTTTCACCTCCCACGCCATTTGAAGTAATCTCCTTATCTTTTGAACAAGATTACGACTAATAGGTCTGACATCTCCTTCATCCAATAAAGTCTTTGCCACAACCAAAGAATCAACGTTTAATTCTACCAATATGAACCACAATCTTCTTGCATACTGAAGGCCTTCATAAACTCCGCACAATTCTGCAACATACGCACTACACATCCTGACATACTTAGAAAAACCGCCATGCCATTCACCCTCACTCCCCCGTAGGATACCTCCACAACCCGCTCTGCCATCTTCTTTTCGTGCTCCGTCAGTGTTGATTTTAACCCACCCCACCGGGGGGCACTTCTAGCTCACCATTGTCATAACTTTTGGAGCTTCTTGAATGATCTTAGTGGCTTTATCAGTAACATGATATGCGTTAACATAACTCATGACAGCAGCCTTCCCATTCAATGGCCTTTTAAAGTTATGAATATGTTTTTCCTTATTCTTCCAATTCCATAAGGTGTGACACCCTACTGCCCATAAGTCCTTCCAATCAATATCATGGTTCCAAATTACTTTACTGTGCATATTATAATTAATCCAATGCAACAGATCCCCCTAAAAAAAAATCATTTCTAGCGCCATTATGCACTACACTAATCCATAATGCCATGGCTTTAGGACAGTCCCTTAACACATGCAACTCATCTTCAATAGTATTTGCACAGACATCACACATAGGACTCCCAATTCCCATCTTGCTTTTCCTATAATTTGTCAACAATCTATTATGACAAAAGGTCCACATAAAACATCTCACTCTCTCTAGGAGCTTTAATTTCCAAATTCTCTTCCAATCCACAACAGGTGCTGCATCAGTAAAATTGCATAACCTGTGATATGCAGCCGCTACTGAAAATATACCATGTCTATCACCAGGCCAATTTAGAGTATCTTCACCATTAGCCAAATCCGGAGTTGTAATTGCTTGAATTTTCTGCAGAACACTCGCGGGTAACCATTGTTCAAGCATACTCCAATTCCAATTGTCGTCGACATCGGTTAAGTCTGCAACCTTCGCACCAATTAGCTCCTGAGGAATATTAACTTCCAAATCAGAGATACACATATCATATTCTATCCAGTTTTGCTACCAAGCATCGATATTTTGACCATTTCCAATTGACCAAAAACAATTTGTAATTATATCCGGCCAGAACTTCACCATATTCTTCCACAAACTTGAATCCGAATTTCTAGCAATCATGCCGACTATTAAATCACAATTCCGCTGGTATTTGCCTCTTAAGATTTCACTCCAAAGAGACTTTTCAACACTGAAAACACCCCAACACAATTTCATGATACAAGCTTTGTTCATGATATCAAGTTTTCGAAGGCCTAAGCCACCATAACACTTAGGTTGAGTAACAATATCCCAACTAATTGCATGATGTCGCCTAGTTGTATCTGTATCACCCCAAACAAAGGATCTCTGAATTCTTTGCATCTCATCAATACATCTTTTAGGGATATATGTTGTCATCATGGGATAAATGGGGACAGCTTCAATCACACTTTTCACCAACGTCACTCTACCTGCAAATGATAGGTGATTGGCTTTCCACCCTGCTAGTTTACTATTAAGTTGATCAATTATATATTGAAAGTCCTCTTTTCGAGGGGCACGACCTAGAAGAGGCACTCCCAAATATTTTCCAAGAGAGTGAGTTTTTCGAAATCTAGAAAGTTGCACCAAAACCTCACGCATTCCTCTTGACACATTCTTAGAAAAGAACATGTTAGTCTTCTCGTTGCTAATCCTTTGACCAGATAGCATACAAAACTGATGCAATATATGAGTCGCACACTGCATTTGAATCTCCGTAGCTTCTCCAAATAACAATAAATCATCTGCAAACATTAAGTGCGAGACTTCAGGACCTCTTCTGCCGACCTTGATCGATTTCCACTTCCCTTGATTAACTTCATGCAAAATCATGTGGGAAAGTTTATCCATACATAAGACGAACAGATAAGGCGATATCGGCTCTCCTTGACGAATTCCTCTCTGAGGCCTAAAGTAATCTTCTCTGGCACCATTCCATTTCACATTTGACTCAACATTAGTGACTGAATGTATAATAACATTAATCAAGGCTTCTGGGAAATTAATTTCAGACAAAATTCTCGAAATAAAATCCCAACTGATCATGTCATAGGCTTTTGCTAAGTCTACTTTAATAACAAAATAACCTTTTTTACCAGTCATTTTGTTCATACTATGCACCAACTCCTGCGCTACCACTATGTTCTCATGAATGCTTCTTCCAGGCACAAATCCTGTTTGAAAAGGCGACACTAAACATGGGATATACTCCTTAAGCCGCTCCACAACTACTTTACTTACAACCTTATAGATAGTATTACAAAGAGAAATTGGACGAAATTGATTCACAAACTCAGGATTATTTATCTTGGGAATCAAGCAAATATCTGTTTGATTCACCTCAGCAATTCTACTCGGATTAATCCACACATCTTTCACAAAATCACAAGTACTTCGTCCAACAATATCCCAACTTTGTTGAAAAAGACCGGCAGGAAAGCCGTCTAGTCCTGGAGCTTTCCAAGGGCTCATATTAAACATGGCTCTTTTGACTTCCTCATCATCAATAGGAGAAGCTAACTTTCCCATAATTTCTCCATCAAGAGTCGGGTAGGTTATGTTAGTACTAATCCATTCACTACTCACATGGTCTTTAGTAAAAAGCTTCTTATAAAAATCATTAACCATACCTTTCAATCTACTGGTATCATCAATCCATTGACCCTCCTCATCTCGAAGCATCAAAATATTATTTCTCCTCCTTCGAGTAACAACTTTCAAATGATAATACCTAGTATTCCTGTCACCATCAATTAGCCATTTAGCTCTTGATCGTTGAAACAACATCAACTCTTCTTGTTGGAGGATTTTTTTCTAATTCAACTTGCAACTTTCTTTCAAGCCTAACAAGTCCACCAATTCTCACTCCATTTCCTAACCTCCTTTGAATGCCACCAATTCTAGCCATGAGCTCTCTTTTTTTCCTAGAAATTTGATCCAAAGTATGAAACTTCCATTCTTTAACTTCTTGCTGCACTTTTTGCAAATTATCAGAGATATGAGTATTGGAATCCCAACAATTTCCTAGCATGTCGATATAAGAATTTTCAAGTAACCAAGCACTTTCAAACTTGAACTGTCTAGGCACTCGACTGTGGGGAATACCATCAGGACAAATAAGAATTGGGTGATGATCAGAAAAGTCTAATCGAGTTAACACACGAACAAAAGCATTCGGAAATTCCAATCTCCAACAGTCATTACAAAGAGCTCTATCTAGTCTTTCAAAAATGCACCCCCCTCCATGATAGATAGGTCCTCTCCAAGTGAATTTCGATCCCACACCACTTAAGTCCAGAAGCTTACAAGCATTTATACGCTCAACAAATCTGTTACATTTTCGCATACATACAGTTGCACCTCCTTTTTTTTCAGCGGCACAAGCAATGTCGTTAAAATCCCCTGCCAACATCCAAGGTTGCGAAATACTGTTTGCTATTCGTTTGAGATCCTTCCACATAATTCGTCTATTCTCTTCATTGGGACTCGCATACACTGGTGTAAAAAACCACTCTTTACCATTGGCATTTCGGACTATAAGGTGGAGAAATTGGAACTTCTTTATACAAAGGTCTACATTAAAAACTTCCTCCTTCCATGCTACTACAATTCCCCCTGAGTAACCACTAACATCAGATGCAAGGAAACCATTAAAACCCAACAATTGACATGTTTTCTTCTATTTCAAAGGTTCACACCTTGTTTCAACAATAACAATCAGCTCTGGATGATGAGACTTCACATACTGCTTACAGAAGCGATAAAAAGTTGTGTTGGCTGCTCCCCTACAGTTCCACACAAAAAATTTGTGTTGCATATTCATCATAGAAACTAATATTTGCAACCCAAAAAATCACAAATAACATCAACAGAGAAAGACTACTGGCTGAGGCCAGGAGTCTCTGCCACTTCCTCCATATCAGAGTCCTCAGAGAGTTGAACACCAACATCATTAGCATCCAAGAATTCATCCCTTTCCATATCTCCATCTCCACTCTTGTTCGCTAAAGAAGAAGATGTATGGAGGGGTGCAGATAGCTTGTCTGGAGGCCTTGGTATATTAGGTTGTGTTACTTCAAGTGGTCCTTGAGTAGGACCAAAAAAAAAAATGCTATGTTGGTAATAAGAGTTGAATGTTATGTCCATAAACATTGTATGATTGTGGAAGTCTTTCTTAGTAAGATCTAGATACAATATTTAGGCACCTATTTTTATTTTTTTTTGGTAGAATTTAGGCACCTATTTAGAAAAGTGAAGAGATAGAAGAAAAAAAGAATTTTAAATGTTTTTTTTTAGGGAAGAATTTTAAATGATATGTTTTTTTACAATAACTAAATTAAATAATATGTAATTTTGTGCATGTGTGCTCAAATACTTTTTATTTGAAGTTGTTATCAATCAAAAGTTTCTCTATTTCGTTCGTAGTCCCCTCTCGATCAAAATCGCATAATTGTGTACTCGTGAGCTTAGCTCAGTTGATATGTACAATGCATAATATATGTAAGGTCCGGAGTTCAAACACCGGTTACCATAAAAAAAATTGCATAATTGTGATAATTGAAGAGGACAAAAATGCAAGTAAACCATGACACTCTTTAAATAATGTTTGTGTTAAGCATCAAGTTAAGTTTTCAGTCATTACTCGTGTTATTTACCTTCATATGAGTTCCTATTTCCCATCGTGTTCAGTTGGAAGCCATTATTGATGGACGTGTTAAAGATTAAAATGTTCTTTGTTGTTATAATCCAATATCGACAGAACTGACAGGCTTTATTTACTGCATAGCTGATTTTAGGTCTTGTGATGTTTGCATACTAAAATGCATCTACAGGCTACAATGGATCCAAAGAATGTGACATCTTCACAATAATTTGATATCAAAGTTTTATCCTGTCTTCAAAGTTTTATGCACTAATGAATAACCCAATAATTTTGCACTAACAATTTCAAAATTTATATTGTGCTTAATGAAACATTTTGTATTATGAGCTGAAACATAATGCTTGAAATTTGACAACTTGACATAAGAAACAAAGCTATGATTCATGCTTTTTTCTGTTTATCTTTTGGTGAGGGAAAGATAGCTTTAAATAACCGGGCAGTGTTGAAAAATAAATATGAGTGGATTCAAATTACTTGACTCTTTTCAATTAAATTAGACTCTACTGCAATTATTATACGATTTCAGCTAGTGTTGGAAAATAAATAAGTTTCTTGCTGAAAATCATCCTCAGTAAAAGAAATCATTATACAGCTCAAGACAAAACCAAAAGAACAAAAGTCAAATCCTTAATAAGAAGAGCAAAACTCAAAGACTCTATGTTATCAATAATGTATGACTTTCCTACTTATAGGGCGATTGTCTTCATGATAATGGTCGTCGCTGTCGGTGGTGAATGTAAGGTGGACGGTTGCATGCTCTTTGATGTAGTTCGGCGATGACGTTGTGGTCTTCTAGTCCCCAATTTGGTGGAGCAGGAGCATGAGGGTTGAATTCTCTAGGATGTTGTAATTGGCAAGGGTCAGGTTGTCATCTAGTCGCTTATAGTCAAAGAGCAGACATTGATCTTGCACTGGGATATGTTCCTTGTCAAGAATCTTCTCCATCACATAGAATATCCTGTCTGAACTCTTAACCATCAGGGGGAACCTCTCTCCAGTCTCCACCCAGGGTCTTTATGAATATTTGCATCTGCACCGCAATTGCCAACACATTAATCAATAATAAAAGCAACAGAAAGAAAACCAAACTCCTTGCAATCTTTATTGCAGCACAACAAGGCAAAAGAAACTCATGATCAAATAAATAAGGAAAATTTGAGACTGATATTTCAAAAACTGATCCCAAAATAGAAAAACTAACAACCTTTTTATGGCATTTGAAAACCTGATGAATTTGAAATAAAATGCTACGGTATAAATTCCAAACATAAAAGAAAATAACAAGACTTCAATTGGCAGGAAAAAAAAACCCAAGCAAAGAAAACAAAAAGAAGATAGGAGGTACCATGCGGGGTTTTATGCAAATTTCTAGCTTGAGAGGTTCAGAAGAACCAAATGGAATCACAAGGAACTCTGAAGAAAGAGTTGCTAAAGTAAACCATTGGATGTTCTTTGCAAAAGACTGTAATTTTAGTTTGCATGTCTGAGACCTAGCCAGTATATCATAACTATACTTGGACTCAGAAGAGTCAAGACCAATGCTGCAAATATTGACTGCATTTCCCAAAATCATAGTACTATTATTGAGAATAAATAGTTTGCCATCATTTTCCTCTTGAAGAACAATGCTTTCATCAGTAGACTTCAAGGAGACAATGAAGGAGTGACCATAAGAAAATCTGATTTGAGAATCCTTGTGTTTGTCGCTGAAATGGTTGGACAACACTTTTGATGTTGCAACAAAGTCACAACCCGAAGGGGGCAGTAACACGGCCTATGGATGCATTCTTCTTCATGCTTCCTATTTCCAGTGTAACTTACTTTCTCCCAGCAACCATATTTTGCGTTTGGACATGACATTTGGATAGATAGCAATAGATTCTCAATGACGTTACAACGTTTTGAGCTCATGTACAATGAGCACTTGTGACACTTCCTCCTAAGTTTGGGACAGCGGGTAGAGCAAACAACATGACCATTATCACACTGAATTGCAACAAAAAAGAAAATCATCAAATTAGACTTTGAACCATTCGCTATAATAAAATAAAATAAAATAAAGAGATTTCTTTATATAAGGCTTATTACCAAATTATGCAATCAAAAGTGTAACCAACATAAAGCTAATCATTCTCAATTTATTCTTCTCAAAATCTATGACAGATTGTGGCAGGGCCCCAAAAGGCTGCAACAGTATAGCTGATAGTGGTATGGCCACTATATCATAGCTTACAGGAACAATACAAGAAGTTCATACCATACATATATAGAAGCTCAAAAATAGGATATACAAAATTAAAGACATTCATAATTATTAATCAAAGTTCATTGTTATTATTCATTGTTACTAATATTCAAACCCAATGTAAAACAAATAAGTATTAGCCTTGAAGACTTAAAATAACTTATTGAAGCATTTATAATAAACAAAAGTGATTCCTGAAATAGAATCACTATCTCTAACCACTTATTTATCATCATCATGCTCAATCTCTTAACTGCTAGACTTCATTTGTTATGCATCTATCTCCTTTTTCCCTAAGTGTTTTGTGTCTCTATAAGGACAGCTTGATTCCCTATTCTTTTCTGCTACCTACAAAACCGCATAAGATGAGGGTGGCAAATAATGTCGTTTTTTGGAGGAATTTGGCTCCTCTAAAGTGAGAAAATAAAGGTCGTTAATTTAAAAACTCTTGATTGTTATGATGTACCTCTATTATGTTTCGTTAATTTTCTAATTATTAGTTGATAATACTTACTTTACCCTCCTCTAAAGTGAATTACTTGTTAACAATCCCGGGTTGAGATAAAACATAAATATGAGTATATTACTTGTTAAGGGGCATTCCTCACCTTAGGCCCAACCCTAATTCTAAGATAATATCAAAGTCTATCTAATACTTGTTTGACCACACCTACTATCAGGTTACCGCTATTGACAGCTATGATCATGCTATAGATGTCTAATATGGGTGTGAAGGGTGTGTGGTAAGAGTAGTACACTTGTGATGCTACAAGTGCAAAACCACAACACAACCGAGTTTCACGTGTGTGAAGGGTAGAGCGGACACTATTGAATACAAATCTTGACATATGCTATGAGTATCAAATTTAATGACCAGAAGCATATTGCATATATGACAACAAAATAACTCTTCTCCGAGTTAGAAAATCAAATGCATACCTGAAAGATGGGGATACTTAAGGGTTGAAAACAATTGCAGCAATCAAGCAACTTAGGGTTCGAAATCATCATACGCTCCATTACACCTTTTGACTAACGGTGATAAAAAAAAAACGTTACAACTTTATATAATCAAAATAAAGTTTTTGACTAAAAATAAATAATCAAGCTGTTCTACTAAAAAAAAGTTGCTAAAAATTGCATTTAACATAACACTCACAGAAAAGTTGTAGACTCCAGCGGCTTGATTGATGTATTGATTTTTGGTCTTCTGTGGTCTTTGGTCCTTTGGTGCTACGATTCCTCCTTTTAAAAGGCAATGACATGCATAAAAGGAAATTAGTTAATACTTACCCGTTTTTTTCTCTCATAAATTGTCTCTGTCGGATGTTATCTTATTTACTCCTTTTATAAAGCAATATGTTATAACCAAGTTGATTGGGCTCCATTGGCAAGGAGCTCCTTCCAAGGACGTACCCGGGGAATACCGGGTTCAATTCTCAGGGGAAACACCGCTTGGCTAGTGTGCATGCCTCTACGCACGAGCCGGATTAGTCGTTCGCCGTTGGTGGGTCGGAAACCTATGCGAAAGCCAAAAAAAAAAAAAGCAATATGTTATGCATCATAAACAATACATTTAAACCACTAACCTTCAGCCATAACATACCACAACTATGTTAGAATTGAGCTTCTTGTTGCTGCAACCGTTGTGAATAGCATTACTCACTCAAAGTATGGTGTAACTTTATGAATAAAGTAGGTTCAATGACCATGAAATGAAACAAGTGAATATACTTATCAATTTATAGAGCATTGTCCATCACAAGGTCTTTCAAACGTGTGCCATTTCAGGGCTGATTTTCAGCACAATTTAATTACTGGAGGAAAGTGTTGAGATCATGGGTTGAGTGGGAATAAGTGTGGACCAACTCAACAAGTTTTTTTCCTAAAAAATAGCAACCCACAACAACTCACTTGTAACCCAAAAAACTGGCTCACGTGGAATAGGAGAAATAGGAAAAGACTAACATGGTACTTTTTTTATGGAAACTCGTACTATATCAAAATCTCGGAAGCAAGCAAGATATTTTTTTCAAGACAAAACTTAGATTCAATGCTCTAAGTTGTTTCTCTTACAAAGAGACAAATTTTTATTTTAAATAAAAGATAATGTTTGTACACCTTTTCAAATTTTTATCTTCTGGTGAGGGAAAGATAGCTTTAAATAACCGGGCAGTGTTGAAAATTAAAATATGAAAGGATTCAAATTACTTGACTCTTATCAATTAAATTAGACTCTACTGCAAGAGTCACTGCATGTATCTATGTGAGAATTATTGTACGATTTCAGCTAGTGTTGGTAAGTAAATATGTTTCTTCATTTGCTGAAAATCATCCCCAGTAAAAGAAATCATTATACAGCTCAAGACAAAACAAAAAGAACAAAAGTCAAATCCTTAATAAAGAAAAGCAAAAGTCAAACACTCTTATGTTATCAATAATGTATGACTTTTCTACTTATAGGGTGATTGTCTTCATGATAAGGTGGACAGTTGCCTGCTCTTTGATGTAGTAATGACGCGTTGGTCATCTAGTCCCCAATTATGTGGAGCATGAGGATGAGGGTTGAATTATCTTGGATGTTGTAATTGGCAAGGGTCAGGCCCCCATCTAGTCGCTTACAGCCAAAAAGCAGACGTTGGTCGTTCACCGGGATATCTTCCTTGTCAAGAATCTTCTCCATCACATTGATTATCTGGTCTGAACTCTTAACTATCAGGGGGAACTTCTTTCCATCCAGGGTCTTTATGAATATTTGCATCTGCACCGCAATTGCCAACACAAATCATTAATCAATGATAAAAGCAACAGAAAGAAAACAAAACCCCTTGCAACCTTTATTACAACACAACAAAGCAAAAGAAATTCATGATCAAATCAATAAAAGAAAATTTGAGACTGATATTTCAAAAACTGATCCGAAAATAGAAAAGCAGAAAAACTAACAACCTTTTTTTGGCATTTGAAAACCTGATGAATTTGAAATAAAGTGCTAGAGTATATAAATTCCAAACATAAAAGAAAATAACAAGACTTAAATTGGCAGGAAATAAACCCAAGCAAAGAAAACAAAAAGAAGATAGGAGGTACCATGTGGGGGTTTATGCAAATTTCTAGCTTGAGAGGTTCAGAAGAACCAAATGGAATCACAAGGAACTCAGATGAAAGAGTTGCTAAAGTAAACCGTTGGACGTTCTTTGCAAAAGACTGAAATTTCAGTTTGCATATCTGAGATCTAGCCAATATATCATAACTATTCTTGGACTCAGAAGAGTTAGGACCAATGCAGCAAATATTGACTGCATTTCCCAAAATCATAGTACTATTATTGAGAATAAATAGTTTGCCATCATTTTCCTCTTGAAGAACAATGGTTTCATCATTCGACTTCAAGGAGACAATGAAGGAGTGACCATAAGAAAATTTGATTTGAGAATCCCCGTGTTTATGGCTGAAATGGTTAGACAACACTTCTGATGTTGCAACAAAATCACAACCTGAAAGGGGGCAGTAACATGGCCTATGGATGCATTCTTCTTCATGCTTCCTATTTCCAGTGTAACTTAATTTCTGCCTGCAACCATGTTTTGCATTCGGACATGACATTTCGATAGATAGCAATAGATTCTCAATGGCTTTACAATGTTTTGAGCTCATGTACAATGAGCACTTGTGACACTTCTTCCTAGGTTTAGGACAGCATGTAGAACAAACGAAATGACCATTATCACACTGAATTGCAGCAAAAAAGAAAATCATCACATTAGACTTTGAACCATTTGCTAGAATAAAATAAAAGAAGAGATTTCTTTATAAGGCTTATTAGCACGTTATGCAATCAAAAGTATAACCAGCATAAAGCTAATCATTCTCAATTTATTCTTCCTAAAACCTATGGCGGATTGCGGCTGGCCCCCAAAATGTTAAAGCAGGATAGCTGGTAATGGTATGGCCGCTATATCATAGTTTACGGGAACAATACAAGAAGTTCATACCATACACATATAGAAGCTCAAAAATAGGATACACCAAATTAAAGAGACATTGATAATTATTAATCAAACTTCATTGTTACTAATACTCAAACCTAATGTAAAGCAAATAAGTATTAGCTTCAAAGACTTAAAACAACTCATTGAAGCATTTAAAATAAACAAAAGTGGTTCCTAAATAGAATCACTATCTCTAGCCACTTGTTCATCATCATCATCATGTGCACTCTTTTTACTGATAGACTCATTGGTTATCCATCTATTTCCTTCTCTCCCTAAGTGTTTTGTGTCTCTACAGGGATAGCTTCCCCATTTTTTTCTGCTGCCTACAAAGCCGCATAAGATTAGGATGACAAATAATGTTGTTTTTTGGAGGAGTTTGGCTCCTTTAAAGTGAGATTTAAAAGTTCTTGATTGTTATGATGTACCTCTAATATCCATCCTTAATGTTCTAATTATTGGTTGATAATACTTACTTTTTCTTTTTTTGGTCAAGTAGCCTAGTGGCTAGAGCTCACACAATTTAATTATGGAGAAGTGGGGTGTCCGGGGTTCGAACCTCGGCCCCTGCATATAATATGCAATATCCCTACCAACTGAGCTAAGCTCACGGGGATTGGTTGATAATACTTACTTTACTCTCCTCTAAAGTGATTTGCTTGTTAAAAATCCCGCATTGGATGAGATAAAACATAAATATTAGTATATTAGCAGGGGCATTCCTTGCCTTAGGTCCAACCCTAATTCTAAGATAGTATCAAAGATCTGTTAGACCACTGATCCCAGGTTGCCGCTATCAGCCACTCTGATCATGCTCTAGATATCTAATCTGTGAAGGGGTGCATTAAGAATCCTACACTCTAAGGCAAAGTATATAGCAGACATTGAATACAAATCTTCAAATATACAAGAAAAGAGCATCAAACTTAATGACCAGAAACACATTAACAACAAAACAAGTCTTCTAAGAGTTAGAAAATAACTTGTGAAAAAAGGAAACTAAATGCATACCTGAAAGACAGGAATACTTAAGGCTCCATTACACCTTTTGACTAATAGTGATTAAACATTACAACTTCATATAATCAAAATCAAGTTTTTGACTAGTTCTAGTAAAAAAAAATCAAGTGCTAAAAATTACATTTAACATAATACTCACAGATAAGTTGTAGACTCCAGCGGCTTGATATGTTGATTTTTTGTGTCCTTTGGCGTTACAATTCCTCCTTTTAAAAGGCAATGAGATGCCTAAAAGGAAATTAGTTAATATATTTACCACCTTTTTTTCTCATAGACTGATAAACTGTCTCTATAGGATGCTATTGGGTTAAATAGTGTTTTTAAAAGGCAATGAGATGCCTAAAAGGAAATTAGTTAATATATTTACCACCTTTTTTTCTCATAGACTGATAGACTGTCTCTATAGGATGCTATTGGGTTAAATAGTGTTTTTAAAAGGCAATGAGATGCCTAAAAGGAAATTAGTTAATATATTTACCACCTTTTTTTCTCATAGACTGATAGACTATCTCTATAGGATGCTATTGGGTTAAATAGTGTTTTTATAGATTCCAATTTGTAATTTAAAAATTATTTTAAAAAATAAAGGTACTTTCGTCCCCTTAGATTTAAACGAATTTTGGTTTACACTATGTCATATCATCTATTTTGTACCGTTAAATTTCACGAACGTTTAAAGGCAAAGAATCTTTAAATTACAATCTCTTGAAATGGCACAGGAAACAATATTTAACTCGATGTTATTTGATTTTTTTTAAGATGCCAATGTTATTTGATTTGAAGCAAAATATGGGCCCTCATGTGCTTAGGCTCTACTGATGATCAATGTTTAATAAGAATTCTGCTCTTCTCCCAACACATTTTGTCTGCGTCCAACTGAAATACCGAAAATACCCCTGCGTTAGATAAGTAACGCAGGTGTTAAAATATGCGCATCTTAACATGCGATGCGCAACTTAACTCACACTGGAATTAACACTTGTGTGAGTTAAGTAACGCAGGGGTAAATTGGTAATTTCAGTTGGGCGCAAGTGTTTTATGTTGGGAGAAAAGCAGAATTCGTTTAATAATTGCTCTTTAGGCTCCGTATTGCTCTGAAGCCCCTTAATTTCTATCGAAATCTATTTTCTGATTATGTATTTTTTACTTGTTTTTCTGAAATTAACCTGTTGGAAGTTATCTTTCGAAAGGCTATTTTGTCTGGTTCGAGCAATACAAAGGCCTAAAGAACAACCATCTTAAAATATATGTACAAGTTCAAAGTTAATGGCTTCATAATTTGTTTTTATTTTTTTGGAAACTCATACAGAGGTGTATATCCAAATCTCGGAAGTAGGTATACTTTTTCTTTGAGGACAGAACTTAGATTCAATGCTCAAGGCGTTATTTATGTTGTTTCTCTCACATAGAGACAATTTTATTTTGTTTTGTCTCTTTGTGAGAGGAACAACTAAAACAGCATCTAGAACACTACATCTAAGTTTTGTCATTTTTTGTTGATATCTGCTCTTCCCCCTGCACAAAACACTCGCGTCCAGCATGTTTTTCAAATATACCCATGCGTTACTTAAGTAACGTTGCGCTACTTAACCCACGCAGCGTGAGTTAAGTCACGCAGAGTTACTGTTTTCGTACAAAACTCATCAGTCCATACTCCAAGCACCATTTTCTTTCCCTCCACCTTCAAAAACCCAAAAAGTACGATTTTTTGGGTCAAAATCCTCATCTCAAATCATTGTAAATCGTCAAGAAGCAAGTTTCTACGTTCATCAAGCACCAAATATCAGGTATTGTATCATCAAAACTCATCTCATTTTTCTGGTTTTTGTGCTTGGCTCGTCTGGTTTTCGTAGGCAGTAGGGCTTGGTGCGCAAGTTAACTTGCACAAGTGTTAAAGGATGCGTGACTTAAGTCACGCAGGAGTTAAAGTGTTGCATGACTTAAGTCACGACACTGTACAATCCTGTTTTTTTGAATTTTTTGCGCCACTTTTGTTCTTGGTTAGCTTGTTCCACAAGTAATTTATTTATTCTTCCTTTGTAATTTTTTTTATCCAATAGATATATAGTGAGAAGATGGTTGACAATGTCGCGGGTGATGATGTTGAACAGAAACCGGCTAAAAATGAAGCTTCCGGCGAAGGTTCCGGCGATGTCAAACCAATCGTTAATGTGAAACCGTTTAAAGTCCAAGAACCTAAACTGGTACCTATCGGTGTTGTTTGCGAAGGTCGCGACACCGCCTCATTTTTTACAACAAATGCAAGATGGAGAGAGCGAGAAGAGTTACTTGATTGGGTTCGTCCACAAGGGGTAAGGGCCGAATTTGCTGTTTGTATAGATAAATCAGTTGTAAAAAGGCTGTACTTGACGATGCAATGTGAAAGGAGTGGGATATACAAGCCACCTAAGACGAGGAAGAAACCGAACCTTGAAGGCATCGGCTCAAGGAAATGTAATTGTCCATTTAGGCTGAAAGGTTTCTTTGATAAGGATAGAAATGATTGGTGGATTGCAATGCTTTGTGGAATGCACAACCATGACTTGGATGAAAAGTTATCAGGACACCTTATTGCGGGTAGACTTGGTGCGGAGGAGAAGAAAAAAGTTATCGACAACCCAAGAAGTCACTTCCAAAGAGGAAAGATGCATGCCTTGGCACTTACTCCCGCTCACAAGCTTCATCGTCTACTTCAAAACCGTTTTGGAATATCCCATACATTTCATAAATTCCAAATCTCATGAGACCTTTTGTTGAAGACATTGTGAATGTTAAAGGGGATGGTCATTGTGGATTCCGGGTGGTAGCTAGGCACTTGGGGATGGATGAGGAAGATCATGTATTGGTTCGTCAAGCACTTATTCAAGAGTTGAGAAATCATAAGAGTGACTACATGCCGATATACGACACGGAGGAGCGTTATAACAAAATCTTGAATGGTTTACACCCTCCGAAATGTACAAGTGGTGTTACGCCACCGGGTAAGTGGTTGACCACTCTGGATATGGGTCACATTATTGCTTCTTGCTACAAAAGAGTCGTTGTTCTATTGACTTTGCCCGAAATGGGTGGTGTATGTGAGACATATTTCCCAATCCGAAGTGCTCCACCACTTAATCCACATGCCAACATCATGTGTCTTTGCTTAATTCCCGACCACTATCTTCATGTTATTTTGAAGGAAGGTTGTCTGTTACCACCGAATTGTAAGGAGTGGATGAACAACAAGATTAGTGAGGCGGAGAATTGGCATTTTGCGTTTTTGGATAGACAACACACTTTCAATGAACTCATGTCCAAGGAGCCGAAGCCGCCAAAGAAACCAACAAATGAGCACAATCCAATTGTTTGTGATAATACTCCCACTTCGCAAAAAAGGGAACAAGAATTTGAAGTGATGGAAGACATGGAAGACGAGGAAAATTTAGGAATGTCATTAGACCTCTTAGATAGGTTATTATAGGTTATGACACTTTTTGGCCGGTCGGTGTTCGTCCTATTTTTTGGTGGTATTACACCCCGACGTATTTTTGGGTGGCCGGTTATGTAATTTGGATATTTGTGGCCAATATGTAACTAATATTATATATTATATAAATATATGAAATGAAATATTTTTT
>Ga0228711_1001776_pt1 | contig 32331 bp, 11 predicted proteins | sample MedpolnodulmetaG_2_FD_177996 | JGI IMG/M metagenome (GOLD analysis project Ga0228711, IMG submission 177996) | Root nodule microbial communities from Medicago polymorpha collected in Santa Monica, California, United States - brown nodules | ecosystem: Host-associated > Plants > Roots > Nodule... | reverse complement strand
GGTTTTAAAATGAAAGAAAAAGCCAAGGCGGCAAATGAGTATTTGTTTGTGTTTTTTATGTTAAGAGAAAATGGTTAAAGTACGATTAAAGTTGATTGCAATTTGATTTATGAAAGAATAAAAATAAGACGATCACTTGATTTTGGGAATCAAGGTTTATTGTAAAAATGTTTTTGTGATTTTGTTATTTGCATGTTTTTTGTTGTTTTTTCCGTTGAAATATAACTAAACTAAAATTGAAGCTAACGGAGCTAGAAAATAAAACGTAGGTACCTTAGGGTGGTGTTGGACCACCACGAGAACCTTTATCCTAAGCTAGCAACAAAATAAAAGGGCATACACACACACACACGCACACATGCACCTACGACTATTACATAAGCCTATGATACATGCTATGGTCTGCGATGAAATAAATGACGGAAATATTTACATTTGAACCTAATTTACATTCTAAGTTCCGAGCCAAAAGAAAGAAAACGAACATGAATAAACGAATTACATTAAAGCCTAAATACACATTCTAAAACCCATGCTACAAATTAAATGGCAAATGAATGATAAATATGCAACTTAAACCAATAAATTTCAAAGAAGAAACGATAAAAAAATGCAAGAGAATTTAACATGCACGAATTATTTACATTCAAGCCTAAGGTACAAACTAAACCATATTATATAAAGAAATAAATGATTAAATAAAATATAATGAAGGCAGAATAATAATCCCAAATTAATTAAAATGCATGAGAATTAACAAATGTAATGCTAACGGAAGGAAAATAAAAGAAGATGTGCAAAAGAAAATAAGAAAAATAAAATACAGCAGGGGGGTGCAGGCAGTAGGCAGGGTGTGCAGAATAGCAAAAAAAGATTGGGTTCAAGAGAAACCGAACCGGGTCGGTTTGCTAAAAGGGTTAGGGTTAACTAAACTGGGTCGACCCAGTAGTATAAAAAGGGTGTGGGACAAGTTTTGATTCATTTGTCACTTTTCTTTCTCTCTCTTCTTCCCTATGCTCTCTCCTCTCTCTTTTTTTCTCTGTTCTCTCTCCTCAAGAACCTCTTGAGTTTTCCGATGGGAGTGGGGTGGTCGGAGGTGGCGGCGCCGCCGCTGCAAACCCCTCCCTTTTATTATTTTTTGCTTCTTTCGACTTCTCTCTTCCTACTCTCTCTATTTCCTAACTCCAAATTCTTAGAAAATGGACATTTCGCCCTAGATCTAAAATGGAAAGAGTGAAAAGAAAAAAAACCTTATACCTTTCCTCTTTCTCGCGGATCCATAACGTGGTGATGTTGTTTGCTACTGGTTCGGATTCGATGATATTGAGGCCGGTTTGGATGTAGCTTGTATCCTTGCGTGACGTTGTTGCTTGTGACCGTTGTTGGTGCCTTGTTGCACCGCCGTCAGTTTTCTGCCGTATTGGTTGTTGGTTCGAAACTTTGTGTACAGGTTTTAATGAATTGGTGCGTTTTTTAGAAAAAGTTTTGTGCGGTGATGGCTGGTGAACGATGAAATTGTTGTTTGGTTTCTGGTTGTTTTGCAGGTTTTATTGTGCAATTTTTCGGTCCCTTTTTTGGCTGTGTTTGCAGGTATTTATAGGGAGAGACTTTGGCCAAGGGTTTGTTGTGAACGTAGAGAATCCGGTGGCTTGGGGAGGAGAATACGTATTTGTTGTTGCAGATGAGGATTGGAATGAGATCGAACTGGAATGGAGCGCGTGACAGTCTGTGTCATGGATTGGGACAATGTTTTTTGGATATTGTTTGGACAAAATAAAATAATAAACAAAAGAGATAAAGACTAAAAAAGAAATAAAAGAAAATGAAAAGAAATAGTGACTAATAAGAAAAAGATAAAAATTGAAATTAATTACAAAATAAATGATGAAATTAAAGGTAAAAGAATAAAAACAAAATAAAGAGAGAAGAGGGTCCGACTCGGAATCAAACATGAGGTATTTTAAAATACCTCCCTGCCGAAATTTCGTCGAAAACGTCTGAGATCGATCAGATTAAACTGCGTACGAATGTAGGACCCGACGACACATATCAGTGACGTCTTAGGTCAAAAATTGGGGTATGACATCTGTAGAGAGAGATTAGCTTTTATTTTTAAAGCTAGATAGGTAGTAGGAAGGAAAGGAAATTATTTTAGGGCATTCTGAATTGTAAATGATCCATGTAATATTCTTCTGATTTTTTTTTATTAGTGGGTGCTCTTCTTTTTGTTTTTCACTTGCTTTTAACAAACACTAAAGTGACAAGAATCCAAATGATAATGTTTTGAAGAACAATTTAAACCCCTAATAGTTATTAATAAGAGGATTATAAGCATGAATACGAGAGTTATAGGCTATTATTGCAACTCACGCATCTATAGGTATAGAACAAAGTAATGAGAAATGTATTCATAGATGAGAAGTTCTTATTTATCCATCAATAGGGTGTGCAACTCTACCAATTCTGAGTTGACACTAATCAAAATAATTTATTTGTCATTCACTATTTATAGATGCGTGAACTCGTCTTTAACATGACTGAGAAAACATCAAAAAAGAAAAGCATAACAAACGGACCCTCAACATCGCACTTGTTTTCTTATTAGCCAATTTTCCATGTAACGTCAATGCAAGTGCGGTGGGCACTCCTCTTATGATCGACAATGCAACGTTAAAGCGACTGTTTGGACATTATGCAAGGATTCTAGTCGATATGGACTTCTCCCGTAAGATTTTTCATGAAATTGTTGTCGAGAGGGAAGGATATGCTTTCCCGGTTGCGGTGGCTTATGAATGGATGCCCGATTTCTGTTTTCACTGTCAGAATATCGGGCATGATGTAACTGTCTACAGAAGATTGTACCCTAGGAAGGAACCAATAAAGGAAACATCAGCTACAAAGGAACAAATAGCACTTGGGAAGAAGCAGATAACGAAAGCTAAATGGGTTCCAAGGACTGACAACCCTTCAGGTATAGGCTCCTCCCTGGCTTTTGGCGCAACACAAACCATTACTCCAGGACCGGTTCTTGTGGAAGAGGAAAGGGAAAGAAATGATGAACTTCAGCATGATATACATGTTTTCGGCCATAAAGAAACAGAAACAGCAACGGCTTCATTGCAAATTGAAACAATTCAGAACCAAGGGGAAGCAATTCCGATCCAAGAAGAAACACATGATGCGCAGGAGGAAGTAGTTCCTGTCAGATCAGAGGCAGTGCCCACGGTTTTACCGACTCCTATGGTAACCTCTCATATTCTTGTACTCCAAAAGAATAATTCTAGTATGCCTCTTGAGAATGTTTTTGATGAGATAATTGAAAATAATATCGAGGGGAATTATATGCCTGTTTTATCTCCCGTAAAAAATACACATCTTGATATCAGTAGCATTGTGGCCCCGGATAATGCTAAGATTGATCCGGTGCTGCAGAAGGACTTAAACTTTATGCAGATTTGGTTGGCAAAGGCAGCAGAGACCGAAACACCATAGAGGTTGTTTCCAAGTCATAGAAAAAAAAGAATTTACAGACTTTAGAGAAAACTTCACTCAGAACCCGCTCTCGACCACCATTCAAATGAATATATTATTGGAACATCTGAGGAATCGGCAACAATGATTCTCGGCTTGTGTTTGTTGTTTCATGACACAGTGTGGTTCTGGAGAAATTTGTTGTTTCATGACACGGGATTGTTCACTTTGTTGCCTCCATCTTTGGGGGAAGATTTTCCTAGGGACAGGAATGGGATCCGAATTTTATTTCCTTAATTACTTATGTTCCTAGTTTTCTGTATATATTTCTTTTTCTTTCGAGGGTATTGGCTTAGTCCCCCCTCTTTGTAATTTTTTTCCTTTTTTTTTTAATAAAATTTACGTATTGGAAAGGCGGTAGAGGATGGGGGAATCTATTGGGTGCCAACCTAGTTGGGATGCTTCAGATTCTCCTGGATACCCAACCTTTCTCTTGGCCTTATCAAAAAAAAAATTTCCATGTAGTTTTCAAACATAGCAAAAGAATAAAAATCCAACGAATGATATTGGAACACTTGATTGATCCTTAAAAAAAAGTCAATATCAATTTATTTTTGTAGTTTTGTCAATAAGTTAATTAATCCTATTTGGTCACATTGCAAAGGAAATAAGAATGAACGATGGACTCAAACTTAAATGAGAGACTTCTTTTTCTTCATAACTTAAAACTCATCCAATATGGAGAACTTAAAATATGTACTACGAGTAGGATTATAAAAAATTAGAAATATTCCATAGATTGTTTTTATTGTTTTTATCATATACTCTTAAACTTTTTTTTTTAATAAATCATATACTCTTAAAATTAAAAGTGTATCTATGTTATAATGTTAATATATAAAAGGAATGCAAGATTGAGTTGAGTTTTTCATTATTCCAATTATATTTTTATACAAATTTATCTTTACGAATGTTAGGTTGCTGGTGTTATTGAAAAAATAAGATATTTTATTATAATGTTGATAAGATAAATATAGTTTAATTTTATTTTTTGACACAAAATATAGTTTGTTATTATTTAAAACTCACAAACATTTATACATATATAATTTTAATCAAAATTTCATAAAAGAAAGAACATGTTGATCGCAACCTAACCTCTTCCATCTCTCGTGCATTTTTCTTTTTTTTTCCTTGTATGCTGTATAGAGTGATAGTGATGCAGGATCCAAATTGCATTGAGAAAACCAAGAAAATATAATTGATTGACAGATTTTTTTTTTACGTGTTGTACCAAATTATATGTCTCTTTAAGGTGGACACTACGATATAAAAAAAATGAAGGGGACTATGTGGCCGGTTTTGTCTCTTTAGTTTCGTACATGCACAACTATATACCAAATTATTATATATTTTTTATCTGTTCTATATTTTTTATACATAGAAGAAAATAAAGAAAGACTAACTAACATAGTTAGGAAACTAACCCCCTCAAATTATAATCAAAAATAAGCTTCAAGCCTTCAACATAACTAGAATAACAATTTATTTTGAAACAATTTTTTTTCTTCAAATGATCCACTTATTATAAAACAGAGGGAGCGATTTCTTTATAAAATACATGTATTCAATGCATTAAAAATTAAAGTTTTTAATTTCATAAATAAATAATTTTTTAATTGTGAATCCTTAAAAATTGCAGTAAGAACATTCATCTTTCGTATGTTTGTATGTCATCATTTGAAATGAAGGTGATTATTTTCGTGACAAGTGTGTGATTATTCAAGGAAGAGACAACCACTACTGAGCACGAGATCTTGACAAATATTAAGTTTCTATGAAAATGTCCTACGTTGTTGTTTGGTTGTTTGTTTTTCTCGTTTGCTTTTAACTCTTTTCAGTGTTTCGTACCAAACCATATATATTCTTTCTTTTCCATCACAATTGTTTGGACAAAGGATTTTTTTTTTCTAATGGGTTGCTAAAAATAAAGGTAACTATATTACTTGATTTTTGGTCTCTCGGAATATTTTTTAAGGTCGTACAAAATCGTGATACGATTTAGAAATATTGTAACGCGGTTTTGTTCAACACTATGGAGGTTTTTGTTGGTCAAAAATTGTGGCACAATTTGAAAAATTGTACACATGTATATTAACATGTTTAAAAAGGGAAAAAATTGCAGAGGGAGTAGTACTTTTTTCCTTCAAATTCCAATGCATAATGCGTTAATTTTGACAAATTTCAAAAACATATTAAATTATCTTAAATTTTTATAAACTTTTTTATGGATGATATGATATATAATATAAACTATCACTCTAACGGTGAATTTTTTTATAATTGGTATTACTTAAAACATTATTAGACATATTAATAATTGATTCTCACTTAAGTTGTTCTAATAACGTTGAGAGTTTGAAGTGTGTTACTCTTAAAGTCTCAAATGTAATTCTTATCGACGTTAATATCACACCGATGTAATTTTATCAAAATACTAATAAATTATGTCATGTCAAGAACAATATTGAGGGGACTAATCAACGCCGTGTTTCCAAATTTTCATATTTAATAATAGTAATTTATTTGTTGACAATAGACAATTTTGATAACATCAAGAACTAGCTATAGTACTCTATTAAAATCTGTGGAAATTCTCATAAAGAAAAAGAGAGTTGAAGTGAACATTAAAAATGACAAAGTTTAGTTCAACTTATGGGAAGGTTCTTCTTTCTGTTTTTCTTTTATTGTCGCATATTTGCTTTCAAGTTGCAACATGTGACTCTATAGTAAAGTTTCTTCCTGGATTCCAAGGACCCCTTCCTTTTGTGCTTGAAACCGGGTCAGTTTTACTTAGCTCTATAGTTTCATTTTCATGGTTTTTAAGTTTTTTATTTTTAATGTATGGTTTTCAAATAATTTTATATTCATGTTTGTTGATTAGGTATGTTGGAGTGGGTGAACAAGAGGATGTGCAAGTGTTTTACTACTTCATTGAATCAGAGAACAATCCAAAGGATGATCCTCTCATATTATGGCTCACTGGTGGACCTGGTTGCTCTGCTTTGTCTGGTCTTATGCTTGAAATTGGTAATTGCAACTTTGCTTTCCAAAATTTTCACTTTTGGATGGTCTTACAATAAGCATTTGAATTTTTGTTAGTAAAAAAAAGATAGGGAAATGTTTGTGAGAATTTTTCTGTCCATGTGTCAATTCGATATGTACCGATATATTTGACTGAAGTTAGTTTTTGAAAAAAATAATATTATTTTCTATCATATAAAAAGTTATATTAACTAAATTATATTTATCAAAAGTGTATGTGAAATAAAATTTAATTTTTTTCAATTTGTTTTCTCATAATAGTTAATATTGAATTACTTTACGATAAAATGTAAAAAAAAATAGTATAATGATTATAAATAATGAAATGATTTTTTCTTTATGAAATGATCTTTTCTTAGATACAAAAGTCGACAAACAAATTTGCAATCCATAAAAATTATCGTTAATTTATTGGTTTAAAGAGAACATGTACTAAAAATCTTCAATTTACAAATGTACGGTGCAAGCTCCCAATATCAGTGGATTACGCTAATTTCCAAGTTTGATCATTCTTGTTATAATGCTCTCAGTGAAAACATTTTCTCTAAGTAACTACATGTCCCAACAAATTGAAAACAGAAACATTTTCTCAAAGTAAAGAGTAATTCTTGATATTTTCTCAATATTATTGCTCATAGACTTGTCACATATATTTTTGGTTTATATTTAATATTTTGCTATCTCTCAACTTCCTCCTCATGTACGCTAGCCTTATTAACCCCTATATGGTTGGTGAAGATTTCTAGTTATAATTCTTCTTTGTAGGAAAGACATTCAAATTAAAATTAGGAAGATCAATAGACACTGCAATGATACTAATTGAAGTGTCAATGTAAAAAAAATTACTGATGTGGTAAAATGATACTCATAGAATAATTGAAGTGTCAATGTTACAGGTCCACTTGAGTTTAAAAAGGAGGAATACAATGGGAGCCTGCCTAATCTAATCTTGAAGCCACATTCCTGGACAAAGGTTAGGGTCATAGTCCACATTTTTTGTCACCTGAGTTACAACTTTTGGCTTCAATGTATTTATCAAATTCTTTTAGATTATGTATTTATTTACTGGTATTTATAAGACTTCTTCCCTTGGTAGGTGAGTAACATTATATTTGTAGATTTGCCGGTTTCCACAGGCTTTACTTATGCCACAACAGAATCTGGTGCTAAGCGAACAGACTCAATTCTAGTTCACCAAACATATCAATTTCTAAGGAAGGTATACATTTCACAATAATCACTTTTTTCTGTTTTTAAAATTTGTTAGTACTTATGTCAATCGGTCAACCAAATAACGAAAATTATGTTATAAATAAATCTTTGTAGTGGTTGGTTGATCATCCAAAGTTTCAATCAAATGAAGTTTACATTGCTGGTGATTCATACTCTGGTATTGCTGTTCCGGTAATTGTTCAAGAAATTATACAAGGTACAAAACTCATGGCTCAATTATGTATTGCAGAAAGATTGTGTTACAATTGATTTACTGTATGTTGTAATTTTAATTAAGTTTAATTATTCACAAATTCACTTGTTTGTAGGAAATGAAAAAGGGATCGAACCATGGATAAATCTTCAGGTTAGCATTTAAAGTATCACACTCTCATGTTAGGAATGCATTTTTTCAACTAGTTCTATAAGTTGCAAATGTACATTGTATGTTTCAATAATGTGAAACATGCAATTCAATTATTTAAAACCTATAAAGCACCGACACAAGCACAAATTGTTTGATCAAACAAATTGTCCATGGCATGTAATAAAACAATCGACTACATACAATAGCTTCAAGGTTGATTATTTCATTATATAACAGCTTCCGGATCAATTATGAAATGTTATTTTCTTCAGGGATACTTGTTGGGCAATGGTGTAACAACTAGAAAGGAAAAAAACTATGCAATTCCTTTTGCTCATGGAATGGGACTCATATCTGATGAACTATACGAGGTAACTGAATTATACTTTCACAGTATCTAATTGAGTTATAGTTCCTCCATACATAGCTATACTTATATCGAAAAACCTATGAAGCACCGAGATATACGCTAACTAATTGATATCTGCGATTTTGTAGTCACTGCAAAAAAACTGTAATGGAGACTATGTAAATGCAAAGACCAGAAATGTTTTATGTTCCAAAGATATCAATTCATTCAATGAGGTATATGTTTATTTTATTTTTGTCAAATTTCACGAGTAGAATTACTAGTCACAAAAATGAACATCATTCTTCTATTTTTAACAGCTCACATCAGGACTTAATACAGCACATATTTTAGACCCGCTATGTGAGTGGCGTGACGATACTGAAAAATCTCCGAGGAGATCTCTAATTAAGAATTATTTCTCCAAGTTCCTCAATACAAATCTCAAATTGCCACCCTTAAGTTGTCGAGTAATGCTTCTTACTATATATATACCATTTGCTGCATTATAATTATAAATATATATAAAGCTCAATTTTTTTGTTAATTAACTTGATGTTTGCTTCCTTTCCACTTATAGAGTTATTCATATTTCCTTATGGGTTTCTGGGCTAATGATGATAATGTTCGCAAAGCACTGCACATACGTAAGGTATATTGTTGATACATATATGTGAAAGTTGTAATTTCTTCATGCTATCTGTATATTCATATTTCACACCTTTGTTTTCCATAAATTATTTTCCACATTCATGCGACATCGCACATAGTCCTTACATAAGAACTTGATTGCATGTGTTGCAGGGAAGTATTGGAAAATGGCATCGTTGCACATACAATATACGTCATAATGCTGATATCCCTAACAGCTATGATTATCATGTAAATCTCAGTAAAAAAGGCATTCGATCACTAATTTACAAGTCAGTAATTTTTCTCTTCATAAGAAAACACTGATGAACTAGTTTTATAATTTCTTATGGAAAATATATTTTATATTTTTAATAACAGTGGCGATCATGACATGACAATTCCATTTTTGGCAACACAAGCATGGATAAGATCTTTAAACTATTCCATTGTTGATGATTGGAGACAGTGGCATACAAATGACCAAGTTGCAGGGTATTCAAAATTTCTAATTATTATAGTCATTATATATAATAACCATGATTAATTTATGACCAAGTTGAATTAACATTTGTTTTAACTGTGTGCAAGTATAGATACACAAGGACTTACTCGAATCAGATGACATTTGCAACTGTAAAGGTACCTAAAACAAGATAAATATTAATGGTCGGTTGAGTCCACCCAATTTGTCTATAAGATTAACAATAATCACTTGTTGATTGTGGTTTAGGAAATGTCGTTTACTTTATTTTACTCTTTTTTATATAGAAATAGCTTAGTAATAAACACGTATGTGATAAGCCTTTATGCTATAAGCGTTTAATTAACTTGTTTCTCTAAAGAGGGCCATAATCATGTGTTAAAAATAATGACTAGTTTATTTACTCTACCAATGATTGATCAAAATTTCAGGGTGGAGGACACACAGCTCCAGAGTTCCAGCCTAAAGAATGTTTTGACATGTTTAGTAGGTGGATATCTAGGAGGGCTTTGTAGGAATAACCAAAAATAAACATTATCTTCTTACTTTCAAAGAAATAATTATCTCTTGGCTTGGCAGATTCCATATATGGGACATTGCTAGGTTGGTCTATGTGTGTCTTTTACTACCACAACAACAACAATAATTGTAGATTTTCTATAGATAACAACATACAGATAATAACAGGGAGGCCAATGTTTCAAATGTAAAGGGGGACCATGAATTAAACCATGGAATTGTACAAGTTCTGCTTCTTCTTCTTTTAAAGTTCAATTAGACTTGTCAATTAGGAAAAATTGTACTTTTGGCCCTTTTATTAATTTAGTTTTTCCCTTAGTCCTCTATATCTTTTTGTGTTAAGTTAATAATGTTTACACCAACGGAATTCATATTTTCTTTTATCAAACTGGTATATTAACTCTTTTATTGAAATGTAATGATATAATGTTATTTGTAGGATCCATTTTGTAAAAAAAAAAATTAAGTCTTAGATTTGAGAGATTGAATACTTATTAAAAAGTAACTTTAACAAACAACAAAATGAACGAGGTGCACATTCGAGATTGAATACTTGTTAAACAGTTATATTTTTATTTTTTTTAAAGATTCTTTTAATATTATAAACTTTTCTACAAAATTTTATTCAAAAATATGAATTCTACATATGATTTTACTTAAAAGGAGAGACAAAAAATGAAGATGAAAAACTTTTGAAGGACTAAAAGTCGAAGAATTTTTTTAAAGAAACTAAAACAAAATATTGATATATTTAAATAAATCAAAAACATATGTAACGTAAAAAAATAATCTAACTTGAGTTTATTTTCATAAACAAAAAATAATATAATTAATTGGATCTGACTATAGGTTCATGCTAAAAATGGTTCATGCTAAAAATCCTTACGCTACCATTCAAGAAATCAATTTTTATTTCTTCATAAGTTTCTAATGTCAATGATAATTAACATGTTATCGTTAATTTTATGATTTTAGTATAATGTTTGTAAAATTTTCTGTCAATATTTTAGTACTTATAAAATATCCGAAATATATATTTGGAAGGTTGCATGCAATGCAATGGTTAAAAGGTTGCATTTTCTTAACTAATTGGTATAAGTTTCTAAATAAATAGATACACTCTTAAGGCAAAATAACATAAATGAAAATTCATATTTCATGAGTCAAAGTTCTGCAAAAAAATAAATTATAAATCATTTATTCTTTTCTCAAATGCACAAGAGTATGTGAAACACCTTATTCTATAAACCGTCGGTGCATGATATATTTGGTGTGGATATGCAATGATACAAGTCAAGTATTTCAAAGTAATTTTAACTTACACTTTCACTCCATCAAGACGAAATGGGTCTGCTTTGATATCATAGTTGGACCATGAGGAAACTTCAATAAATTGAATCATCACATTGAATTAAGACGATGAATTTAACACTACGTCATCGCTTAAAATCTTAATTTATTTATATATTGTTCAACCGCAACTCTTCCATTCAAAAATGAAGTTTAACTCACAAATGATATATCTCAACACAAACTTATTTTTTTTGGTAGTGTCAACACAAACTTATAACAACATATTTAGCAACTTACATCAATCAAAAAAACATTAAATCCGAGTTAACAAATGTGTAGTCTTTTATTTAAACAAAATTCTCGATCGCCACAATTCAAACCTTTTTTTTAAGGTTACGTTTGTGAATCGTATTTAATTAATAAAAAAAATCCTTAATTTCTATCACACGAAAACAAAAACTCAGACAACCACAAATTTTCACCATGTGACAATAAAGAAGTAGTAATCAACGAACGTTGCATTTCCAACTTTTCATGTCCATTAACTATTTAACAAAAATCACATGTTTTTAAATGACTATTATTAAATTGTTTTTTTATGGATATATTTAATTTAATTTTTTATATTTCAAAATATATGGATTGTTTTAATAAGAAGTATACTTATAAAATCTAAAAATTTGTATTAATCTTATATTTAGGGACAATTGTTTTTTTTATATGATCATGTAATTAAGGACAAATGGAATAATTAATAGTAGTTGTTTGTTGACAAGACAATATTATAATAACAAGAACTAGCTAGAGTACTCTATTAAAAACTGTGGAAATTCTCATAAAGAAAAAGAGAGTGGAAGTGAACATTAAAAATGATAAAGTTTAGTTCAACTTGTGGGAGGGTTCTTCTTTCTGTTTTTCTTTTACTATCACAAATTTGCTTTCAAGTTGCAACATGTGGCTCTATAGTAAAGTTTCTTCCTGGATTCCAAGGACCCCTTCCTTTTGTTCTTGAAACCGGGTTAGTTTTACTTTAGCTATATAATTCATGGTTTTACAAGTTTTTTTTTAAAATCTATGGTATTTAAATATTTTCATATTCATATTTGTTGTTAAGGTATGTGGGAGTGGGTGAACAAGAAGATGTGCAAGTGTTCTACTATTTCACTGAATCAGAGAACAATCCAAAGGATGATCCTCTCATGTTATGGCTAACTGGTGGACCTGGTTGCTCTGCTTTGTCTGGCCTTATGCTTGAAATTGGTAAGAATTATGCTCTTCTCTAAACCCAAAGACTCGCGCTCAACTGAACTTTCTAAAATACCCATGCGTGAGTTAACTCACGTTGGTGTAAAAAAAACGTGACTTAGTTTTTATACATACGTGACTTAAGTCACGCTGAGTGAGTTGACTCACGCTGCGCTAGTTTTCAAATTCCAAAAGTGCATCATCTATTCACTTTGTTTCCTTTTTGTAAGATTTGTATGAAAAACAGAACACTCTTTTTCAATGTTTAACACAAATTTTTGAAAACATGAAATAAAGTAAAAAAAAAAGGTTCAGTTTTAAAATTAAAATAAAAACAGGAAATGAAATTTGACTAAAATTTAGTTTTGTTCGTTTTTCCTCCACTCTTGTCCATGTTTTGGTATATATGCATACTAGTCTCTAAATGAATAGAAGTTTATTCTAATCAGATTGTTTTGGAGCTGCAACTAGACATATCTTCCAGAATTGTCTTTTAATTTAATTTAATTTTTAGCCAGTCTAGTGCCAGAATGAATTCTTTAACGGTGAATGAAATTTGTGGTGTTCTGTTTCTGCTCTTTGTCTAACAAAGTATGACGCACTTTTGGAACTTGAAAAATAGCGTGAGTTAACTCACGCAGCGTGACTTAAGTCACGCATGTGTAAAAACTAAATCACATTTTTTTTAAACTTGCGAGAGTTAACTTACGCAGGGGTATTTTAGGAAGTTCAGTTGGGTGCGAGTGTTTTGTGTTAGGAGAAGAGCAGAATTCAATTGGTAATTGCAACTTAGCTTTCCAAATTTTTCACTTTTGGATAATCTTACAATAAGCATTTGAAATTGTTGTTAGTAAAAAAATGGATAGGGAAATGTTAGTGAGAATTTTTATGCACAATTCAACATATATTACATATTTTTAGATTAATAATTAAATGAGTTTTTTTTTTATAAAGAACTATTTCCTATCATATAAAAATTATAATAACTAAAAATTCTTTACTAATTTTTCTGAACTTTTATTACTTATAACGGTGAATGTTGAATATTTTTACGATATAATGTAAAAAAATAGTATAATGCATATAAACAATGAAATGATGTTTTTTTTTCGTATGAAATGATCTTTCCTAAAACACAAAAGTCTACAAATATCAAACTCTTTAATTAGTGAATGTACAAGCTCTCAATGTTAGTGGATAATGTTAGTTTTTAGGGTTTGAACTCTTACATTCTTGTTGTTATGCTCCCAGTGATCCTCAGCAACATAGCTACAATGCTAGACACTCATTGAATGATCAAATTGTAAATGTTACAGGTCCACTTGAGTTAAAAAAGGAGGAATACAATGGGAGTCTACCTAATCTGATCTTGAGGCAACATTCATGGACAAAGGTGGGGGTAATAGTCCATATTTTTTTGGTATCCGAGTTAGATTTTTCGGTTTCAATGTATTTATTTATCAAATCCTTTTAAATCATGTATTTATATACTGGTATTTATAAGAATTTTTTCTTGGTAGGTGAGTAGTATTATATTTGTAGATTTGCCGGTTTCCACAGGCTTCACTTATGCCACAACAGAATCCGGTGCTAAACGAAGCGATTCTATACTAGTTCACCAAGTTCATCAATTTCTCAGGAAGGTATACATTTCACAATAATCACTTTTTTTTTCTTTGTTTTTAAACTTTGTTTGTAGTTATGCAAATCAGTCAATAACAAAAATTATGTTATAAATAAATCTTAGTGGTTGGTTGATCATCCAAAATTTCAATCAAATGAAGTTTACATTGCTGGTGATTCATACTCTGGCATACCTATTCCTGTCATTGTTCAAGAAATTGCACAAGGTACAAAACTAATGTGTACTGCAATTCCATTATGTCACTATTGGTTTACTGTATGTTGAAGTTTTTAATCAAGTTTAAATGTTTAATTACTCACAAATTCCCTTGTTTGCAGGAAATGAAAAAGGGGTCCAACCATGGATAAATCTTCAGGTCAGCATCTTAAAGTATCACTCTCTCATGTCATGTTAGGAGTGTATTCTTTCAACTAGTTCTATAATGTGAAAAAATGCAAATCAAGTATTGAAAACCTATAGACTATAAAGCATCGACACATACACGAATGGCTTGATCAACTTAATGTTTTGATCAAACAGACTGTACATGATATGCAATAAAACAATTGACTATATACAATAGCTTCAAGATTGATTATTTCATTATATAACAGCTTCCAGATTAACATGAAATATTACTTTTCTTCAGGGATACTTGTTGGGGAATGCTGCAACAACTAGAAAGGAAAAAAACTATGCAATCCCATTTGCTCATGGAATGGGACTCATATCCGATGAACTATACGACGTAATTGATTTATAATTTCTCTGTAGCTAATTGAATTATAATTCACCCGTATATATGAAGCACTAACTGATATCTGCTACTTTGTAGTCACTGCAAAAAAATTGTAATGGTGACTACATAAATGTAGAGACAAGAAATGTTTTATGTTCTAGAGATATCAGTTCATTCGATGAGGTATATATTTTTCTTTTTATTATTGTCAAATTTCGCGGATAGAATTTCTAGTCACAAAACCGAACAACATTGTTTTCTTTTTTTCACAGGTCACATCAGGAATTAATAAAGCACATATTTTAGACCCGAATTGTGAGTGGCTTGATGATACTGAAAATTCTCCAAGGAGATCTCTAATCAATAAAGATGCCACCAATTTCCTCAACACAAATCTCAAATTGCCACTTTTAAGTTGTCGAGTAATTCTTCTTTTCCATATATTTATGCAATGCAGTGATAATCTTACTATATATATCTTGAAATAATTTGTTAACTTGATATTTTGTTTCCTTTCCACCCTTAGAGTTATCCATATTTCCTCATGGGTTATTGGGCCAATGATTATAATGTTCGCAAAGCGCTACATATTCAGAAGGTATATAATCGATACATGTATATATCAAAATTATAATTTCTACATGTTGTTTATGAAACTATACTTCTATTAACACATGACAAAATTTCACACCTCTATTTTCAATTCAAAAATTCTTCACATTCGTGCGAGATTGCAAGGAGTCTTTACTAGTTATGCAGTTATAACACAAGAACTTGGTTGCATGTGTTGCAGGGAAGTGTTGTGAAATGGCATCGGTGTACCTTTAATATACCTCATAAGAAAGATATCCCTAACAGCTATGATTATCTAGTAAATCTTAGTAGAAAAGGCATTCGTTCACTAATTTACAGGTCAATAATCTTTCTCTATATTCCAAAAGATAGCACTGCTGAACTAGTTTTATAATTTCTTATGGAAAATTGATTATATATTTACAATAACAGTGGCGATCATGACATGACAATTCCATTCTTGGCAACACAAGCATGGATAAGATCTTTGAACTATTCCATCGTTGATGATTGGAGACAGTGGCATACCGATGACCAAGTTGCAGGGTAATCAAAATTTCCGATAGTTATAGTCGTTAACTCGTTATTAAATATAACCATTATGTTTATATATGACCAAGTTGAATTAACATTTGTTTCAATTTTGTGCAAGTGTAGATACACAAGGACTTACTCCAATCAGATGACATTTGCAACTGTGAAGGTACCTTAAACAAGATAATATGAATGGTTGGTTGAGTCCACCCGGTTTGCCTTAGAAATTAACAATAAGCGCTCTTTGATTGTTGTTCAACAAATGCGGTTCATTCTCTAAGATAGCTTAAGAAAATAACTTATAACTTATGTGAAAACACTTTTACTTTATTTTATAGTATTTTTATATAGAAATATCTTATACATAAAAACTTATATGATAAATGTTGATGCTTTAAGTACTTAATTAACTTGTTTATCTAAACAAGTTCATAATCATGTATTCAGAATAATGACTAGTTTGCTTAATCTTTTATTGATTGATCAAATTTTCAGGGTGGAGGACATACAGCTCCAGAGTACCGGCCTAAAGAATGTTTTGACATGTTTAGTAGGTGGATATCTAAGAGAGCTTTGTAAAAATAACCAAAAATAAACTCTTACTTATTAAAAAGTATATAAATGTTTACGCTAATGAAGAGGGCAGTTTCTACCATCTCACATACATGCACTACTCAAAATGTAATACATAGGCATCCATCCACACAACCAATATACAATACAACTTTCAAATTTATGCAAAAACCTTGTTCAAATTAATGTTGATTTTGGTGTTGCAGTTTGAGTCAGGGGGGTTTTGTTTTGAAAGCCTAGAGCTTTTGTTTGGTATGAACTTTGTAACTTTTTACATCTCCGGTGCAATTGGTTTTGGATTTTTCAATGCATTTTTTGGTGAGGACTGCATACATGTTGGATGTTTTTACGTACGTTAGTGGTGGAGTTTAGGGAAGGATTGCATATAGAGGACATGAACAAGGTTAAAAATCTACTCAAAGAAGTGCAGAGTCTTATTTATAAAATAATCAATATTGATATCATTATTTATTTTATTATTATATCAGATTTTCTCATTAACCTTCCACAAACCCAGTCTCTCCAGGTTCGTAGTTTTCATCCAATTGAATAGCACAGAATTAATCGTCCTCCAAAATTTAGCCCAAACACTAAGCAATTACACAAACATGACATATAAGCTTTAAAAGAGAGCCAATTTTAATTTGATTTCTAATCTAATCGTCCTCCATATTTTATTCTTCGTACATTGAGTTTGTTGCTGTAATGAATGACAATTTTTATTTGATTGCAAATCATCCTCCAAGTGAAAAATAAAAGTCACTTAATTATTGTACAATAACTAATAACAAAAAGAGGACTACAAAAATCTGAACAAAAAACAACAGAAACTCAAAAATAACATGTTTGTTCTCTTTGGATACAAACACGTAGGAGATGAGATGGGTCAGATTTACGAACAAATATGCCATACAAAGGAGCCATGGAGCTCTTTTTGTTTTGCTTACTCAGAGATAGAGTGCTGGACAAGATAAAAACAACTCATTTTATTGATATTTGAATAATACATTATAATAATGTTGAAGTTTTTTAAGCTTTTTACCTAAAACTATTTCTAGGGGTAAGTTATACCAGTGACTCCGGCTGATAGGACATACCAGTAGCTTTACTGTTGGAGGGGAGACAAGGAGGAGGAAAGAGGAGGGCAAGAAGAAGAAAACAATGCCCCTGAGTCCTATTTGACCGTTCATACAATCCCTGAAAATTTCCAAAGAGGTCTGTTTCTATGAAAGGCCAATGATGAAAAACCATGGTTGTAGAAGAGGAGGAGAGGAGGAGAGGGTGAGAGAGGATGGTGTGAGAAATGGTGGGGTTTGGAAGGCTACTTATAGGGAGGGTGGGTCAAAAAACGGTTGGGAGGCCATAAATGTAGTCAAAAAACGTGGTAAAACACGTTTTCTTGACTTGACCACCGACAAAAAACGTTTGAAAAACGTTTTGCTTGTGGTACAGACCACCGGCCATGACACTGATGTAGTCTGGAAAATACAATCTGAAATGCACCTTTGTTTTCCAGAATATATTTTTCGGATTAATACGATACTGGTGAACATAGGGCGTAAGTGTATTTCGGAAAACGAAATCTGGAATACTTCAGCATAAGATACTTTTGTATGGATTACATTGCACAAAGAGTTTATGTGGTTCACAACATCCAAGGACCTCTATAAATACACCATCTCCTGTGCAAGTCTTGTACTTCGTTTTGGATTTTTCAATGCATTTTGTGGACATGAAATAATCAATATTGTTCATTTTGCAAAAAAGAAACTCTAACTTAAAGTTAATTTGAGTTTATTTACATAAAAAAAGGTTGTGAACTTGTGCCAAAAAAGGAATTAAAAGATAAAAACATGTATTGTGAAAATAAATTTGTATTCACGCACCAAGTCCACTAGTGATGGGTGTGAGGGGCGCATAGGGAAAAACTCAAGTCACATATTAAAAAAATAAGACTCTTGATAATAGATTAAAAAGACGAGACATTTCTCCCCTTAAGTTGATTTTGTAGAAATTAATTAATCTCAATTTCAACATGGGAAATATAATTAACTAAATGACATTGATAGTCATTTTAGAACTATTGATAATGGACCACAACCATATTGGCAAAGAGAAACTATTCTTTAATCGAAAGACCATGATTTGCGCTTATATGTAGACATACATGTAAGGTTAGGAATAGGTCAGGCTGACCTACAGAGGCCTATGGCCTAGACTGTTACGGCCTGGATTGTTATGGATTGACTTGACCTGACCTGTTTAGTAGAGAGATCTAGGCTTAGGCTTTTTAAAAAGTTTGTTAGTTAAATAGGCCAGACTTAGGCTTTCTGAAAAGCATGTTAAGTCTTATAGATCGGCCTATTAATATCTTTCTATTAGAAAGTGTTTTTTTATATTAAATAATTGCATAGATTAAAAATAGAAACACTTTTTTCTCTATTTATTAGTCCCATAATAGGCTTTGTTGTTATAGACTTTTAAGTAGGCTTGTTTGACCTATTTAGTAAGTCAAATAAACCATTTGATGTTCTTAATGTAAAGTATGCCTGAGAGTAGACTTTCAAGTCAGCCTAAACTTTTAAATAGGTAAGGTCAAACCAAGAAAAACAGATTATGATAAACAATAAGCTAGACTCAAGTTTGTAAAAAAAATTATAGACTAGACTTGTGTCTTTCAAAGCCTGATCTGGTATGACTTACTCTTACCTCCGCATACATGGACCTAGGAAATATAAGTGAGTAAAGATAAAAGGTGTGTCTTATTTTTTACAAAAACATTTATAAGTGTGAATTTCTCTAAGATTTTTTTACATTAGTGGATCTCTTAAAAAAGAGGGAAATGTTAGGACACTTGTTAAGAAGCCTAAAAAAGAAATTTTGTATTGGAAATTGTGCATTCATTGTATTGAAACTTGAAGAAGTAACTTTTATACACAAAATATACCAATTATTTCTATTTTTGTTAGCAAAACGTACTCACTCCATCTAACAATTATTATTATTGTCTCTTTAACATTTTTTATCTTTCTCAAAATAATTATCGCTTTACAATACCAATGTAACATTTATTATTTTTTTCCACTATTATACCCATATTTATTGAATTTCATCTAACTTAACTACTCCACTAACTACAACTAATAAGGGTATTTTAGTAAATGTAACTAATTTTACCATTAAAACTAACATAATTAATCATTTCTTTAATAATCGTGCATAAAACTTAAACGAATAGTATTGTAAGACCGATGGAGTATACATTGAAAACCTCAGCGGTCCAATTCTGACACGTCAGTTGGGGATGGGCCTCACATATTAATGCACGTCACATGATGGAAAAGAAATGTTGGTAGGTAGGTAGAATGGTTGGTTGGTGATAAATTATAGCACGACGTACCCGTTTCTTCACCCTATCATAATCATTTTTCTTAAATAAAAATCATAATGTTTTAACCAACCTATAATAATCATAATCATATTCATAATCATATTCCTCATTCATTGTGTTATTTATATGAGTTTTGTTAGAAGCCATTTATGAAGGTGTCTTTTAACAACTCGCACTTTAAGGTGTGATTTACACTTTTTAGTTATAACTTTACGAAAAGACACCTTCATAAAAATTAATTGGTGTCTTTTAACAAATGTCTATAGAATAACTTGTTAAAAAACACATTCATAAAATGTGTCTTCTAGCAAACTTATATATATATAATGTCTTGGTTAATATATTGTATCGAAAACAAAATTATTAATTAATATCAGACTCTATCTAATATCCATTTGTATATTATATATAATATAACTAAATTAAAATTAGGGTTAAATAAGTAAATAGTCTTCTTAAATATATCAACATTTGATTTTAGTCCCTTTAAAATATTTTTTAGGCTTTTTTAGTCCTTCCAAAAAAATTTATACATAAAATTAGTCCTTGCTTTTTAGTCAACTCATGTCTAACGTTCATATTTTTTAATAAATTTTTTCATAAATAGGTAGAAAATTATGACTATTTTCTACAAAAATTAGAATTTTTTTTTATCAAAAAAAGAATTTAATATAAATTTTATCACGGAAAACATAAAAACTCATATTTAATTTATGTTTTGTTAAAAATTTCTAATTGTTAATTAACTTTTGAGTAAGAGGACCCCTAAAAAATCTTTTAAGTAGAATCAATACATATTCCGTATGGTTTTATTTATAAAATACATCAATTTTTGTCGACTCAAATCAGTGATGAATTCAAAAACATATTATATGGGGGCCAAAATGAAAAACAATAGACTATAAACTTTTTTTTTGGTATAATTTTTTTTTTTGAAGAGTCTAAAATGAAATATATTACCACAAAAAGTGTCGGTCAGCACAAAGAGTGTTTAGGAAGATATCAAAGATCCAAGATACAATTCAAAGTAGAGATTAAAAAAAAAAGCCAACAAAGAGCAAAGAGAAAAAAAAAATTAAGTTACAGCAGTGAGGCACATCAAAGGATTTTGCCTCCAAACATTACAGTGAAAATTGAAGGAAACAAACTTTGATTTAAACCACAAAAAACTAGAAGTTCAACCTGCTCACAGATTGAATGAATTGACTCCTTCCTTGTGTTGGAAAATACATATGTTTCTCTCTTTTCAAATAACATAAACAATTGTTAGTCATATCATCTTGAGAGCTAAACACGAATTTTAAGAACCACCTCCCAACCCACAAGAGTGACGAAGATGCATTAAAAGATTCGAAGATGTTGCCAAAAATATATCAAGTCAATCGCAAATCAAATACCAAATATTACCATAAAAAACACAAGAAACAAACATATGATTTTTATCCTCAATACACCCATATCCTCTTGTGCAGAGTTGATCGTTAATGAAAAGCATTTGACGTCATAGTCTTCACATACATGGTATAAACTAATATTTCTAAAGATTTGAACCACATTTATGAATATTTATCTCTTTCAAACTTAATTTTTCCTTTTTGTTTTGTTTATACATTTCCTCCATCAAAGATAATTCTATTTGAGACTCTATCAAATACTAAATACAAACACATCTCTTAGCATAAATTTGATTGCATGTGTGTTGATAATCTTATAATAATTTTATATAATGTTCTATTAATATTAATAGTTATTGCGTAAACATATATGTTAATTAGTTGTGGGAGGGAGGGGTCAGGGTCACTCCTTACCATCCGTCTTTGACCCAAATGTGTCCTATAAATAAAAGTAGAAGATGGCTTTGTTGGAAATATCTTATGTCTTTTATAACTTACTATTTTAGACCCACTGTTTTGTAGTGATGAGTATAATGAATTTTTTTTTCTTTCTTTTCTAAACCTAAGTCGTCACTGTTTTTCTTCTCTTATCTATCGAAGATGGATGATTTAGAGTCTGTTTTGACCCAAAATTATCTCTCCGAATTGTGTTTGTGTTTTTGTCGTCTTTGTACTCCGCTTGTTTTGATTTCCATCTTTTTTCGGTGTGTTTTCTAATTTTCTATCTTAGTGCGGTGTTCATTTGATTCAGATTGAAATATTAGCTTTGAGCAAGTGCAGATTCAATCAATGACTTCGACGACGTCGACATTACAGATCTGGAGACACGAGTATTTCAGAAACTTAAATATAGTCATATTTATAGGCATAAATGCTCTGCCGTTTTATACTATTAACATGTATGTTGTAAGTTTATTTGAAGATTCATCCTTTTTATTTTTAATAACTCTAAATTTGTATTGCATCAATTTACCCTATCAATTTGTAGGAATGAATATCATTTATTTTTGTCAAAAAAAAACTTACTATTTTAAACTCTTAAGGAATGTTGGCACTTGATAGCATTTCCATTATGTATATTGTGAGCTTGTGCAATCTAACGGCTGAGATTAAATAAAAAATGTTTTCGATTTCGCCCATTGCCTATATTGTTGACCTTTGTTGTAAGCTAGTACTATATATTACTTCATGACAAAAAATGGGAGCTGAGTGAGAGTGACATAACAAATAAATGGCAAAGTTTAGCAATCATGATTTCCTCTTTGGAATGGTTCCTGTTCTTCTTCTTCTTTTATTATCACATATTTGCTTTCAAGTTGCGAAATGTGGCTCCATAGTGCAGTTTCTTCCTGGATTCCAAGGACCCCTTCCTTTTGTGCTTAAAACCGGGTCAGTTTTACACTCAGCTATATAAGTTTTTAAGTTTTTTATTTTTAATGTATGGTTTTCAAATAATTTTATATTCATGTTTGTTGATTAGGTATGTTGGAGTGGGTGAACAAGAGGATGTGCAAGTGTTTTACTACTTCATTGAATCAGAGAACAATCCAAAGGATGATCCTCTCATATTATGGCTCACTGGTGGACCTGGTTGCTCTGCTTTGTCTGGTCTTATGCTTGAAATTGGTAATTGCAACTTTGCTTTCCAAAATTTTCACTTTTGGATAATCTTACAATAAGCATTTGAAATTGTCGTTAGTAAAAAAATGGATAGGGAAATGTTTGTGAGAACTTTTATGCACATGTGTCCACTCAACATATATCACATTTTATCTTTACACTAATAGTTAAATGAATTTTTTTTATAAAGAGCTATATAAAAAATTATAATAAGTAAATATTATTTTAAAAATATGTGAACAAAATAAAATTTAATTGTTTTGAATTTTTATTACTCATAATAGGGAATGTTAAAATTTTTTGACAATATAATGTAGAAAAATAACTCTCTCGGTTCTAAATTATATGACGTTTTGGATATTTCAGACATATTATGAAATGTAATTAATTTTGTATAGGAAAAAGATATTATGAGTTGTTTTACAAAATTGTTCTTAATAAATGGTATAAGAAAGATAAATTAAAGAATTGAAAGAAGAAACAATAATAAATAGTTAAGAGTATAGTAAAAAAAATAACAATAATATTTCATTGGTATTGTAAAACGACTCATAACTTAAGACAATTTTCTCTCTCCAAATGACTGATAATTTTGGACGGAGCGAGTATAATGCTTAAAAACAATTAAACGATATGTTTCGTATGAAATTATCTTTCTTAAAATATAAAGTCTACGAATAGCTCTTTGATTCGTATACTATACTAATTGCTAATCTATTGGTTTAGAGAGCAAATGTATCAAAACTCTTCAATTTATGAATGTACTAGCTCTCAATGTACGTAAATTATGTTAGTTTCTAGGGTTTGAATTCTTACATCATTGTTATTATGTTCTCCGTGATCCTCAACTCATCAACCGAGCTACGATTTACAATAAATAAAAAACAAATTGAAAATAATGTGATAGTTCCACAATTAATATTGATTGTAGAAAATGAAAACAGAACCATTTATTCAAAGGCTAATTCTTGATATTTTCTCAATACTGTTCATAGACCTTTTTCTTTGTTACTAAATGTTCATGGACTTATCACAACTTCTTTCTTCATGTAGCCTAGCCTAATTAACCCTTATATTGTTGGTGAAGATTTCTAGTTATAATTCTTCTTTGTAGGAAAGACATTCAAACTAAAATTAGGAAGATCAATAGACACTGCAATGATACTAATTGAAGTGTCAGTGTAAGGAAATTTACTGATGTGGTAAAATGATACTAATTGTAAAAGTTACAGGTCCACTTGAGTTAAAAAAGGAGGAATACAATGGGAGTCTACCTAATCTGATCTTGAGGCAACATTCATGGACAAAGGTGAGGGTTATAGTCAGGGTATTTATATACTCGTATTAGTATTTATAAGATTTGTTTTCTTGGCAGGGGAGTAGTATTATATTTGTAGATTTGCCAGTTTCCACAGGCTTCACTTATACCACAACAGAATCTGGTGCTAAACGAAGCGACTCGATACTAGTTCATCAAACTTATCAGTTTTTAAGAAAGGTATACATTTCACAATCATAACTTTTTTCTCTGTTTTTAAATTTTATTAGAACTTATGTCAATCGGTCAGCCAAATAACGCAAATTATGTTATTAATAAATCTTTGTAGTGGTTGGTTGATCATCCACAGTTTCAATCAAACGAAGTTTACATTGCTGGTGATTCATACTCTGGCATTCCTGTTCCTGTCATTGTTCAAAAAATTGCACAAGGTACAAAACTAATGTGTATTGCAATTTGCAATTCCATTATGTTACTATTAATTTATTGTATGTTGCAATTTACTATTAAGTTTAATTACTCACAATTTCCTTTGTTTGCAGGAAATGAAAAAGGGGTCCAGCCTTGGATAAATCTCCAGGTCAGCATCTTAAAGTATCACTCTCTCATGTTAGGAATGTATCCTTTCAACTAGTTCTACAAATTACAATTAAACATTGTATGTTTCAATAATGTGGAAAAATGCAAATCAAGTATTGAAAACCTATAGACTATAAAGCATCGACACATACACAAATTGCTTGATCAACTTAATGTTTTGATCAAACAGACTGTACATGATATGTAATAAAACAATTGACTATATACAATAGCGTCCAGATTAACCATGAAATATTACTTTCATCAGGGATACTTGTTGGGGAATGCTGCAACAACTATAAAGGAACAAAACTATGTTATCCCTTTTGCTCATGGAATGGGACTCATATCCGATGAACTATACGACGTAATTGATTTATAATTTCTCTGTAGCTAATTGAATTATAATTCACCCGTATATATGAAGCATTAACTGATATCTGCTACTTTGTAGTCACTGCAAAAAAATTGTAATGGAGACTACATAAATGTAGAGACAAGAAATGTTTTATGTTCTAGAGATATCAGTTCATTTGATGAGGTATACATTTTCCTATGTTTATTTTATTTTATTTTTGTCATATTTCACGAGTCGAATTTCTAGTAAAAAAATGAACACCATTTTTTTCTTTTTCTACAGGTAACATCAGGAATTAATAAAGCACATATTTTAGACCCGAGTTGTGAGTGGCTTGATGATACTGAAAATTCTCCAAGGAGATCTCTAATCAATAAAGATCCCACCAATTTCCTCAACACAAATCTCAAATTGCCACTTTTAAGCTGTCGAGTAATGCATCTTTTCCATATATTTATGCAATGCTATGCAACGATAATCTCACTATATACCTTCAAATATTTTGTCATCTTGATAATTTGTTTCCTTTCCACCCTTAGAGTTATACATATTTCCTTATGGGTTATTGGTCCAATGATGATAATGTTCGCAAAGCACTACACATACAGAAGGTATATAATCCATAAATGTATATATCGAAATTATAATTTCCTCATGTTATTTATGAAAGTATACTTCTCTTAACGCATGACAAAATTTCACGCCTCTATTTTCCATTAAAAATTCTCCACATTTGTGCGAGATTTCAAGAAGTCTTTACTAGTTATGCAGTTATAACATAAGAACTTGGTTGCATGTGTTGCAGGGAAGTGTTGCGAAATGGCATCGTTGTAGCTCTGATATACCATATATGATGGATATCCCTAACAGCTATGATTATCTTTTAAATCTCAGTAGAAAAGGAATCCGTTCACTAATTTACAGGTCAATAATCTTTCTCTATATTCCAAAAGATAGCACTGCTGAACTAGTTTTATAATTTCTTATGGAAAATTGATTTTATATTTACAATAACAGTGGCGATCATGACATGAAAGTTCCATTCTTGGCAACACAAGCATGGATAAGATCTTTAAACTATTCCATTGTTGATGATTGGAGACCGTGGCATACAAATGACCAAGTTGCAGGGTATTCAAAATTTCTAATAGTTATTGTCGTTATTATATATAATGACCATTATGGAAATATAAATGGCCAAGTTGAATTAATATTTGTTTTACTTTTGTGCAAGTGTAGATACACAAGGACTTACTCCAATCAGATGACTTTTGCAACTGTGAAGGTAATTTAAACTATGATAATATGAATGGTTCATTGAGTTCACCCGGTTTTCCTTAAAAATTAACAATAAGCACTCTTTGATTATGGTTCATTCTCTAAAGGCCGTTTCAGTGATTTTGGTGGCCTAAGGGCAAACCTACAATTTGGATACTAACTAATAAATATATATAAACATCAAACTTGATACAAAAAATTAAGCAATTTTTTTAGGCCTAATAGACCCCTAAAAAAAGAATTTGGGGCCCAAATTCCGTACTTAATTTTTGGAGCCTAGGGCGGTCGCCCTCTTCGTCCTGCTTCAGATACGGCCTTGCTAAGATAGCTTATGAAAACACTTTTACTTTCTTTTTTTTTTTGTTATAGAAATATCTTAGATGACAGGTTTATTTACTCTATCAATGATTGATCAAATTTTCAGGGTGGAGGACACACAGCTCCGGAGTACCGGCCTAAAGAATGTTTTGTCATGTTTAGTAGGTGGATATCCAAGAGAGCTTTGTAAAAATAAACCAAAAATAAACGTTTTTTTTTTTTTACGGTTACCAAAAATAAACTTATCTTCTTACTTTCAAACAAATATGTATCACTTGGATTGGCACATTCCATAACAACATTGCCAGGTTATGCGTGTCTTTTATTACAGCGAAAAGATTTGTTGATCTTCTAAAGATAATAACATAAACAGAACAGTAGGGATATCAATGTTTCAAGTGTAAAGTTAGATCATGTGTTGAGATTGGTCGCATAATTGATGATCGAAGGTTAGTCAAAAATCGTGTCCCAATTTGGAGAAATCGTAGCACGAATTTGATTCAAATTTTTGGAGTTTATCTCGACAAAAATCGTGGTACGAAGAGGAGAAATTGTGGCAAGATTTTGTGAATAACATTAGCATTGTATAGTGTATTAACGTGAAATTGTGGCACGATGAGTTGATATCAGGGTACAATTTTCTCGAGTTTTGTGCATTATATAAGGCTCCATTCTTCATGTTTTGGGTAGGCTTCAAGAGAGAGGAACTTAGGAAAATCAAAGGAATGTTGATGTTTCAACATCAAAACATTCTAGGAAACACCATGAAAATACCAAATTAACCTCATCGGCAGGCCGATGGATGTTAACCAGCGGTAGTAAACTGCCGATGAGAATTGGGGTTAAATTTGCCATTTCATGGTGTTTCTTAGCCTTGTGCAAACAGTAAACAACAATTTTCAATCAAAGGATGTAACTTTAGGGTTGAGTGTTTTTGGTGAGGCTCTCTTGAAAGGTTCTCTTGAGTTGGAAACATCTATAAACACCTTAGGTAAGTGAAATCATTGAGTCTCTTGTTCTTGGAAAAAGATTGGGAAAAGAATAGAAATTAGGTTTTGTTCATGGAGAGTTTGTTGAAGTTAATTTCTTATAACACATTTGTATCTCTTTGTAAATAACTCATTGATAGTGGATTGGAGAGATCAATCTCTCTGCAGAGTAGGTCATTGTTGGACCGAATTGGGTAAACATTTTTTTGGTGTGTTTATTTCTCTTTTCTTTTATCCTTTGCTTGTGGTTTTGTGTTTTACACTTAGATTCTAGATTATATCTAGGTTTGTTGTTGTTGAGGTTACTTTGATATTGGTTATTACTTCCCTTTTACTCTACACTTCTAAGTTTATTGGTGATTTTGAGTCTGAATTCACAACACCATGAATTAATCAATACGATTGTAAGATTCAATTAGGAAAAATTGTATTTTTTGTCCTTGTATTATTTTATATTATTTTTTTCGATAAGTCATGTATACGTTTTTGTTATTTCAAAAAAAAAAATGTATACGTTTCTGTGTTAAGTTAATGTTTACACCAATGAATAAAATTCAGGTTTTATTTTATCAGACAGGCATATCAACTCTTTGATGTGTTTACAAAGTGGTTAATTTTTTTATTGATTTCGGGGGTTTACCCCCATATACTCCCTTTAATATAATTTACTCAAAAAAAATTATGTTTACACCAATGATGAGGGCAGTTTCTACTATATCACAATACATGCACCACTCAAGATGTAATACATAGTCATGCACACAGCCAATATGTCATATACAAATACAACTTCCAAATTTATGCAAAAACCTTGTTCATATGTCCTTTGCGTTTTTACGGTAGGGGTGGAGTTCAGGGAAGGATTGCATATACAGGACCTGAAATAATCAATATTGCTCATTTTGCTAAAAAGAAACTCTAACTTAAAGTTAATTTGAGTTTATTTACATAAAAAAAAAAGTTTGTGAACTTGTGCCAAAAAAGGAATTAAAAGATAAAATATGTATTGAGTTTAGAGATATGATACTTGTACAACGATGACCCTTCAAAAGCACTAGCAAAGGCTTGAATCCAAAACTATTGAGTTTAGAGATATGATACTTGTACAATGATGACAAATTTTCGTATGACTCTTCATATATTTACATTATATTTTTATTTTCTCTTTCTTTTTCCTTCTCTATTATTTTTGACCAATAAAAAAAAGAATAAAAAAAGTTATCACAAAAATTGTCATTAAATAGTTGTACAAAAATATCATTATTCTTGAATCTATTATCCTTTTTTTACTATTAAATTAATAATTAGAAATTGTGATGAAAAGAATATACGATTAGCCACGAACCATGTGGAAAGAGTTTAAAGTAACAACAAACAATGTTGTCATTTTTATAGCAATCTAACACTTCCTTCGTTCTTAGTGCTTCTTATTTTTTAATAAAGTTTTGAGTAAAGATCCAAATTTCTCCTTCACAAATTTTCTTTTGGCTCAATATAGTCCCGTAAAAAAAAATTCAAAATAGTCTATAACATTTTTATATTATAATCTCTTCTTTATAATGGATCATGTATTAAGCTGTCCTCCACATAAAAATATCTAAGAAACGGAGGGAATATTTGTCATGATATCAAGCCTAACAGTGGTTGTCTTCACTGTTTCACACCACATCTCAAAAGTTCAGATTTTAAAGAACACGAATCACACACTTGTCACGAAATAGTTACCTTAATTTAACTTTGACAATGATCACATGCAAGCATTTTGTTATTTGGAGACATTAAAAATGGAAGTGATAACATCAAAATTTGGCAGTGAGCATGACAAATTTATGATAACATATATTCTTATCATAAAGAAAATGTGGACATTCTCGTAAAGAAAAAAAGAGTAGAAGTGAACATTAAAAATGGAAAAGTTTAGTTCATATTATGGGAAGGAACTTCTTTTTGTTCTTCTTTTACTATCACATTTTTCATTTCAACTTGCAAAATGTGGCTTCATAGTACACTCTCTTCCTGGATTCCAAGGATCCCTTCCTTTTGTGCTTGAAACTGGGTCAGTTATACATTTAGCTATATAGTTTATGATTTTTAAGTTTCTTTAATCTATGTTATTGGTACTAAAATATTTCATATTCATGTTTCTTGATTAGGTATGTTGGAGTGGGTGAGAAAGAGAATGTGCAAGTGTTTTACTACTTCATTGAATCAGAGAAGAATCCAAAGGATGATCCTCTCATACTTTGGCTAACTGGTGGACCTGGTTGCTCTGCTTTGTCTGTCCTTATGCTTGAAATTGGTAATTGCAACTTTACTTTTGGATAGTCTTACATTAAGCATTGAGCAAACAATCATTTGGTCTCTGAATGCGAGAGGTGTCCCTAAATGTATCAAATTGACATGACATCCCTAGTACCTCATTTGTTAATTAGTAATTTATGAACTAAATTTACAAAGAAAAAAATATTTAAGGACTAAATTGACTATCTATAAAAATATTCAATGAGCAAGATGACTAATAAAAAATATCTTTGTGGATGTATTTGCAATTTTGATACACTTAGTGACTATGGTCACAACAACTCACACATTCACAGACTAAAATGATTGTTGGTTTACTTAATAAGTATGTGAAGCTCGGTTGATCCCTCGAAATATAAGCAAAGCTTAACTAAAGAAATAAGTCTTTGAACACATATAACATGTAAGTTGTGTAAAAAAAAAACATGTATACAAATTTGTTGACTTGGTAAAATGATACTCTTCGAAAAACTTAAGTGTCAATATTACACAGCCTACAATTCAGATTGATATCTAAGATTTGAGTGTTTATTTGTGATTTTGTTTACATAGCAAGTAACAAGATAGCTAGGACTGAGACTTGAGATGTTGCAGGTCCATTTGAATTTAAAAAGGAGGAATAAAATGGAAGCTTGCCTAATCTGATCCTGAGGCCACATTCATGGACAAAGGTTAGGGTTCTAGTCCACATATTATTGTTGTCCGAGTTAAATTTTTCGGCTTTATATTGTATATATTTATCAAATCCTTTTAAATGATGTACTTATTTACTGATATTTGTAATGATTTTTCTTATCAGGTGAGTAACATTATATTTGTAGATTTGCCTGCTTCCACGGGCTTTACTTATGCCACAACAGAGTCTGGCACTCAACGAAGCGACTCAATACTAGTTCAACAAGCTCTTCAATTTCTCAGGAAGGTATATACACCCAAGTTTCTATTGATTTCATTTAATAATCACTTTTTTCTTTGTTTTTAAATTTTGTTGCAGTTATATCAATCGGATAAAATAAAATGAAAACAAAGTTGTGAATAAATCTTTGTAGTGGTTGGTTGATCATCCAAAATTTCAATCAAATGAAGTTTACATTGGTGGTGATTCATATACTCTGGCATTCCTGTTCCGGTAATTGTTCAAGAAATTATACAAGGTACAAAACTCATGGCTCAATTATGCATTGCAGAATGATTATGTTGCAGTCTTGATTAAGTTTAATTACTCACTAATTAAATTGTTGGCAGGAAATGAAAAAGGTGTCAAACCATGGATAAATCTCCAGGTAAGCATCTTAAAGGATCATTCTCTCATGTTAGGAATTTTCGTTGATTAATTATACTGTTGTTTTCTTTATAAAGAGAAACGCTTGGACAATGCTTCAATGAAAAGTTGGAGAAATGTGGAGTTGTTACCAGTGAGCAATAAATCATCAACATAGACAAGAAAATATGTTGTGATGTTACCCGAGTGATAAATGAAGAGAGACGGATCACTCTTGCTTGTTTGAAACCCGTACGAGACAATGAATTCCTTGAGTGAATCATGCCAAGCACGTGGAGCTTGTCGGAGGCCGTAGATAGCTTTGTGGAGTTTGCAAACATATTCAGGATGTGAGGGATCTTTCATACCTGATGGCTGCTCCATAAACACTTCTTCATTAAGTGCACCTTGGAGGAATGCATTATTTACATCAAGTTGGTGCATTGCCCATTGATTTGAAATAGCAAGAGTGAGGATGATCTTGATCGTTTGAGGACGAACAACTGGAGCAAATGTCTCTTTAAAGTCAATTCCAGGGCATTGTGTGAAGCCCTTTGCAACAAGCCGTGCCTTATATCGAGCAATAGAGCCATCACTATTTCGTTTAATACGAAACAACCATTTGCACCCTACTATATTTTGTCCTGCCTTGGGAGGGACAAGAGAAAAGGTACCATTTCTGATTAAGGCTTCAAATTCATCTGCAATTGCTCTACGTCAATGTGCATGTTTCATGGCCTCGCGTATGTTGGACGGTTCCAAGTTCTCTGGTAGGGGATGTTTGGATGCAATGTACATCTTTTTTGGTTTAAAGATGTTGTTCTTTGATCGAGTAATAACTTGAT
>Ga0228711_1001773_pt1 | contig 32356 bp, 16 predicted proteins | sample MedpolnodulmetaG_2_FD_177996 | JGI IMG/M metagenome (GOLD analysis project Ga0228711, IMG submission 177996) | Root nodule microbial communities from Medicago polymorpha collected in Santa Monica, California, United States - brown nodules | ecosystem: Host-associated > Plants > Roots > Nodule... | reverse complement strand
AGGATAAGAGTTAATAGTTATAATGGTTGACGATAATAATAATAACTAGTATCGAGAGAATGAAACCTTGGATTATAATATAGTCTTAGTGAGGAAAGTTGTTGAAGTCGAAATTAATGATAAGGTGTGATAATAACTTTAAATTAGAACGAAGTTAAGATTAGGGGAATGGAATATGCATAGACGACTACGAACACGAGAACAATGTAATAAGACATAAAGTCATTTTATTGAGAAGAATAAGGATGAAGGAGTTAATGACGATGGTGAGGTGGGACCTAGTTGTAAAGAGAGGAGACGTTATATGTAATGGTAATTAACAAGTAATATCTTAAGACTAAGAATGAGGAATAGAGTTTGATATCATAATAAAGTATATAGATGGCCTAGAATAGATGAGAGAATAGAGAACGTCTGTGAGATGAATAATAAAATAAAACAAAGGGATGTTGACGTAGAATGAGTCACGCGTAAGGTGTAGATTAATGAAAAGATAGGGTGGAGATATAAACGGATGATAAAGAGTAATGATGAGGAGTCATATAACTGTGACAGAGAGTGATGACGATTAATATTATATATAGTTAAATAAATTACTACGATGGGAAATGATGATGTTATATTAGAATAATGATGAGAATGATGGTGTCTATGTTGTTGTGATGATGATATTGATGATGTCTATCTATGATGATGATGAGAGTGGTGATGATGTTTTGTGTGCTTGCATTAGAGTCGTGGATTTTAGTGGGGGACTTGCATTAATATGTGGGCTATGTGATTAAGTGTATACGTGTAATACTTGTCGAATTTAATTCTTTACGTTCATATAGAGTCTAGAGCATGGTGTCATGCATTGATGATGAGAAAAGTCCAGTAAATACCTCTGGCAAATTATGCAGTGAAAGTCCAGTAATATACCTCTGGTAAATTATGCAGGTGAAAGTCCAGTAACATACATCTGGCAAATTATGTAGGTGAAAGTCCAGTAACATAACTCAGGCAAAATGATGAGTAGGTGTGGTACCACATTCATATAGGTCGATAGGAGAGTCCATATGCATATATATGATGATGTTTTGTGCTTGGTGGTTGTAAGTGTGAAAATGATGTGCTGTAGTGATTTGTGAAAAGAAGAGATTATGCATAATAACTGTTGAGAGTGAAGATATGGTGGAGTTTATATTATTCTGATATTTATTTGATATGTGTGTTTTTCCCTATTATTATGTTTTGGCAGGATTTCTCACCCCTTATTTTGTTGTGTTGTTATATGTATGGTGGCTGTACCTTGAGTACAGATACTCAGGTTGACAAGGAGTAGCTATGGGACGTATTAGAAGGTGGAGATGAGCGGATGCCCTCCGTTTAGTTCTTTTATTTAATAGTTGAATAAGCATGTAGTCGCTACGAGCTCTGATATTGTAACACTAGGGTTGGGGATGACAATTTAATTTTTAATTACAGTTTGAGTTGAATCTTGGAAACCTTGTTATTTTCCTATTTATGATTATTGAACGACAAGTATGAATCTATTAATGTGATCAGTGAATAATTTTCCTCTTCTCTAGTGGATTTATTTTAAAAGAAAACATTTTATTGTTATTTTGTGATATAATGTCGTGTTTTGTAACATCCTCACTATTAAATATATTCTTATTATTTAATAATTATCGTTGGGAAATAGGGTGTTACAACTCCCATGTAATATAGGGCACTTTCGGGTTTACCCCCTGTAAAAAAAAAAATCGATTCTGTCCATGTAAAAAAAAATTGTTTCAAAATACCCCACCTAGACCATTTGATTGTGCATTTTTGCTGATGTGGTATGCTGAGTCACCTTTTTGATGATGTGGCGCGCTAACTGTATAATCAATTTTTGTTTTCATTTTTTTATGGGTACACATGGTATTTGTGTTTTTTTTAAATTAATAGTTTTTGGAAAGATTAAAAAATTCCAGAAAAATGAATAATAATGAAAACAATTCTGGAAAAAATTAGTATATATCGAAATTTTCAAAAAAATTATATAAAAATCGAAAATATAATATTATCTAATTTTTTTTATTTTGAAAATTAATTTGCAGAATTTTACTTTTTTAGAAAATCTTCATAATTTCGTAATGTTTTTTTTTAATGAATGGTGAAATGAGTTAAAAAAAAATAGCATGTGTTAATCTAGATGAATAACATGATACAAAGAATATTGATATTGGTTGACACCGGTATATAAGTTATATTATACTATTCTTCATGATTTTTTTCTAATTTTTTAATTTAAAAAAAAATTATAAAAATTTTGGAATAAAATTTTCGAAAAAAATATGAATTTTTTCTTTTGAAATTCTGTAATAAAAATTCTGGAAAAAGACTAACTATTGTTTTTTAAGTTTTCAAAAAATATTATCTAAATTCCGAAAAAATATTTTCAATTTTTTATTTTAATAAAATTCAAGAAAAATAATTTCAAAATTTTCAATTCTGGAAAATATTATATAATTTTTTTTATTTTCAAAAAATATTATCTAATGATTTGTTTTTTTAATTATCAAAAAAATTTCAAATATTTTTATTTTTTGTATAAAAATATTATAAAAAAATGAACTTTTTAATTTCGAAAAAAAAAATCTGAACGTTTTTTAAATTTTTTTGAAATATATATTCTAATTACTATCAAAAATGAAATAAATAAAGTTCTAGAATTTTTCATTTTTAATAAAATAAAACTTCTTACTTTCAAAACAAATATGAATTTTTAAATTTTTCCAGAATTTTTTAAATTTTTCCTGATTTTATTTTTATTTTTTTAAAAAAAAGTCACAAATGACACATGTACCCATAAAAAATGAAAAACAAAATTAATTATATAGTCAGCGCGCCACATCATCAGAAAAAGGTGACTCAGCGTGCCACATCAGCGAGAATGCACAATTAGATGGCCTAAAGGGGAGGGTATATTAAAACAAAAACAAAATTACTAGGATTGAATCTAAAAAAAAAATTTATAGGGGGCAAACCCAAAAGTGTCTTATATTACAGGGGGTAAAACGCTATTAACCCTAAATCATTCATTCTTTTAGGGACCAAATTTTCAAATTTAAAAAATTTATAGGGACCAATTTGCACACTTTTGTTAATTAATAGGGGCCAATTTATAAACTTTGTAAAATTATTCTTGGGACCAATTTGCAAATTTTTCAAAATATATGGGCCTATTTGCAAAATGCAATATATTTTTTTAAACATATAAGAACAAGGCTAAATTACACCAGAAGTACTTTAAGTTATTTAATTGTAACGAGTTGGTCCTTTAAATTTTTTTTGAACCAATTATGTTTTTAAGTTAATTAATTGTAAAGAGTTTGTCTTTTATTTTTTTGTACCAATTAGGTCCTTTAAGTTATTTAACCTTAACAATTTTAGGGATTTCAGATCTTATAAATGTAAGTTATTTCGTACTTAATGTTGCAATTAAATAACTTAAATGACATAAGTGATACAAAACATACTTAAAAGACTAACTTGTTATAGTTAAATAACTTAAATGACTTAAGTGGTACGAAAAATCTTAAAGGGCCAACTTGTTATGATTAAATAACTTAAAGGACGTCTGGTGCAATTTAACCAAGAATCAATTTGACATTCACATTGTATAAAGTAAAGAATGAATTTCAAATTCTTAAAATTTAGGTGTTATTTCAATTTCAACAAATTTAGCTTTGACAAAATATTTCACAAAATCCCTTCATTTTAAAAATTCAATAAAAATTATGATCCAAACAATATAACTTACATTGAAGAATTTGAATTACCCTATAAGCCTATATTACCTCAACAAAAGGTCTCTCATCGAGACACACTCTTAGTAAATTTTTTGATTTAGAGATCTAGGACGAGCTTATGAAGTCCGGTAGTTAGTCAATTGTAATGATTACATAGGCTATTATCTATCAGATGACGTTTATCCTAAATGGACCATATTTGTGAAAAGCATCCCGATGCCACAAGGAGATAGAGAAAATTGTTGCTCACAACATCAAGAAGGTGCAAGAAATATAGGATATCGAATCAACAATTGGAGTTCTTCAATCCTAATTTGCAATCATATGTATCCCGACTCGATCTTGGCACTTGGATGCACTGAAGCATATAATGGATACATGCATCAAATTTCACAACATGGTTGTTGAAGATGAATGTGCCACATATAGGGGCAAATTTGATTATTCTTATGATCACTTGGGTAATGACCGGACTGCACCACCAGACGATTCTAATAATAATTTTCAAGAGTCCTTACATAAAATAAATCATGTTCACGATAAGTAAGTTCATCGACGCCTTCAACTAGACTTGATAGAACATATATGAGAACATATTGGGAATGAGAATAACAACATCCAAAAATTATTTTAAACGTTTATTATATTTGTGTTAGTAGTTTATTTTAATGTTAATGAAATTTGTTTTTATTGTATATTCTTACAACTTATTTGTGTCATGTAGTGTTTATTTGAAATATTTTCATATACTTTTAATTTATTTTTATTTATATTTTAGATATTTTGATTTATTTTAAATATATATGTTATTTTCTTTTTAATGCATTTTGATATAATTGAATTAATTTGTTTCAATTATATATTTTATATACTAATGTAAAATATAAATTTGAGTATATCGTGAAATCAGTGGGATCCATTTTAATTTTTTTATGGTTGGTATAGATGTTTATAAAATGTAGTCGAATGATTTAAATAATTGGGAAGTGTAAAGTAATATAATATATTGGGATGAGTCCATTTATACTCTCAAATTGAGTGGCACAGAAGTTAGTATTCTAACCGCTCCCACGTGTTTTAAAACTATATTTCCATTATAAAACCATCACTCACGTGTTAATTCTCTTTCTATGAAAAATCATTTGAACGTGATCCCTATTTTCTATCTTTCCTTCTTGAAACTCCCAGTTAAGATTTGGAAGCAGGTTGTTCGGATTTAAATGAAGTTTTTATATCTAAGCGTAGAAGAAAATTTCCAATGTTAAGTAGGAAATAATTTGTAAATCAAAAAATGAAGGAGGCCTTAGCGTGAGAGATCTTCGTCTACTAAATTAACCATCTTTATTTTCTTATTCAGATCTTTCTCACTTGTAGCTTCATAAATGGATCAAACTCATGGTAAGAAGATAATTCAACTTAAAAATTCACTTACTTTTTTCATGCCAAAAGATAACAACCACATTTAGAATCTAGGAAGCATTATCAGGGAGATAGAAGGTGTGTGTGAAATGGTAACAAAATGAGTTGTATAATTTGGAGGACAACACAAGACATTGGGCACTACTTGTGTGAAGGAACTATCATATTTTCGCACATTGTGTAGTGACCTTAAGGGAATGACCTTTGTTGGCCACAATAATGGATAGTAGTAGGACTTATACTAGGATATTTGTGTCTATAAATACCATTTGCAAAATCGCACAGTAAATGATAACCATAAAAATGTTGGTTGTTATCTTTGAATTATTCCCATAATATAATGATGTCTTGAGTGATTGCATGCTTGAATCATATAATCCGTGTTTATTTAGTATTTTATGTTTTTTAGTTGTTATTTAGTTATTTTGAACTATTGAAACTTGTTATGGTTGGTTGTGTAGACATGTTATGTATTTTTTGTGAAGTTGTAAGAAGATGCAGCACTAGAGCCATGGGGATGGAAGTAATCCCGTGTTGTGGGGTAAACTAGGATAAATACTTCATGTCATATCTTATAACTTATCTCTTCTATTTTAGTTGTTATCTATTTTCCAGTATCCCAAAAGAGAATCAAAATGCGACAAACACAATTCAAACCCTCTCGTGTTTTTCTCACCTTCGCAATATTGTGTCAAGGGTCCAAAGTTTGTCATCCAACTTGAGCGGTCGTTTCCAGCTAGGGTAAGCAGCCACTTGAGGTTTCTCAACACCTCATCCATTCCATTGATGAGCACTAGAGTTGGTTCTTAGAGAGTTCGAGTTTTAGGAACATTTCGAGCAAGTAATGCAAATAGCTCACCCCTCTTCCTCAAGTATTGTAATCTTCCTTTGTAAACTCTAACTTCTTCTAGTAATTATTGTAGTTATGTTTTCATTAATTTCTTTTACCTTTTCCACTTTTGTATTTAGTATGCATAAGTTTCGTTTGTTGCACACTTAAGCTTCATTTAAACAAATCATAATACTTGATCACTTTTATCTTTTTTGCCAAATTCCATGAGCTTGGAAGAGGATGGGAATGCAACTGTTTGTTTAGTATGAATTATGTTTTTATGCTTTAAAAAGATAAAGACCTGAAAGTCTGTTTGTCATAGAAAAAAAGACTTCATCTTTCCAAGAAGGAAAGTGTTTGACACCAGACTTTAATAATTTTGTACGTTAAACCTAGTAGTTGTGAACCTCAGAAGAGTAGTATCCCCACTTTTATCACGATGCTTGTGTTGGAAAACCCCCAAAGCCACATGGCCTCAAAGAAGTTGTACAAAGTTGCAACTCTATATATCTTTGCAAATCTATGTTCATAATTGATTTATTGTTCTTAACCATGCTTTGTCATTTGAGATCCTTTAATTGATTCATTGTTTTCTCATCTATTATTGTTTTCAACTTGATTTTAATTGTTATTATTTTGAATGATTTATTTTACTTTTTTGCAAACAAGTTTACAAACTGAAAAGTTGCAGAAAGCTACATCGCCTCAATCCATGTGGGTTTGATCTTTTTATACTACTACTTGAGACGGTGTATATTTTCACTACTAAGACTTTGAAAATATAATAGTGTTTTTAGGGCTAACAATATACACATATGGTTAACTAAAAAACTTACTTTAACCACATTTACCTATGATTTCCTACCTTTAGCTTTTACTTAGGTTTTTCGTAGCATTTTAGTCCTCAAAAATCATTCGCCACACTTGGCAAGAGGCCATAAATGGTGAGATAGATTATCTAGAGTCTAACAAAACCTGTAATTTGATGGACGGACGTGCCTCATGGTTGTAAACGGATAGGTTGTAAATGGATTTTAAAAAGGAAACTAAGGCTCGGCTTGTAGCCAAGGGGTTTAGACAATGAGAAAATATAGATTTCTTCAAAAAAATTTCTCCATTCACAAGGATAACATCTATAAGGGTACTAATTTTTCATTTTGATATTCATAATTTAGAAGCACACCAAATGGATGTTAAAACCACTTTTCTAAGTAGGGAACTGGAAAAGGAAATCTATATGGAACAACCTGAAGGCTTTGTAATTAATGGGAAAAAAGTAAGATTTGTAAGTTAGATAAGTTTTTTATGGTCTTAAATAAGACCATAAGATATGACATAAAATGTTTGACAACCTAATGATAACAATTGGGTTCAAAGTGATTAAAAGCGACAAATATATTTATTGCAAATTTGAAAATAAATTTTCACAATCATATATCTCTATGCAGACGACTTACTCATATTTGGTTCAAACATTCATGTTCTAAATGTTCAGATGTCAGTTGTTGTCTAACAAATTTGATATGAAATGCCTCAAATAAGCTAATATAATTCTTGGTATTAAAATTACAAGGTCAGAAAAAGCGTATTTCCTTCGATCAATCTCACTATGTTGAGAAGATCTCAAGGAAATATAATTACTTTGAATGAAAATATGTTTTCACACCATATGACTCAAGTGTAAAACTATTTAAGAACATGCAAGAATCATTGACAGCCTCGTGTATTCCACTAATTGCACTAGACCCCACTTTGTGTATTTGTGGGACTGATGTGCAGGTTTATTTAGACCTAATAATGAGCATTCGCAAGCTATTAATAGGGTCTTGTCTCTATATACCTAAAAAGAACCATGAACCTAAAATTACATTATCATAGGTTTCTTGTACTCCGTGAAGGATACACATAGACGTAGATTGGAACACCTTATCATATGATTACAAAGAAACTAGTGGCTATATATTTAGTATCATTGGAGATGTTCTTGGAAATCTAAGAAACATGCAATATTAGCTCATTCTACCGTGGAATATGAGATGATAGCACTAGCAGCAGTTAGTGAAGAAATAAGTTGGTTAAGATGCTTACTAGCAGCGATTCCTTTATAGGAAAAATTGTTACAAGCTATGTTGATCAATTGCAATAGTACCACGACTATTTCCAAAATTGAGAACTATTACTATAACCATAAGAGACGATAAATGTGTCGAAGTATAACATTGTTAGAGAGTTACTCCCTACTAGAGCTATAATAATCGATCACGTATGCACTGCTGAATATTTAGTCAATCATTTCATGAAAGGACTATCTAGAGAGAAAGTCCATAACACATCAATTAAGATGGGACTAGGTGCCTATGGAAAAGTGAATCGCTCATGATGGTGACCCAATCTAAATGACATGATATCCCAATAAATAGGTTCAATGGGTGATAATAAGTTGTGAAGTGATATGAGGTGAAGATGTTATTATAGAACAAAAAAGGTGTGATTCGTGAAGCGATAAAAGGATAAGATAATATAAACTCTTAACGAGATCTATACTCTATATGGAGGAGTGGAGTACTTTGCTACAAGAGTAATCTTGATATACCACCTTTTTTAATGTAGAAGTGAGGATATTTTCCTATGAAATTCTAGGAAAAATTCCTAAAGTGTTCACTAAACAAGAGTTGATTTGTATTGCCTTTAATGCACGAGATTTTTAAGAATACGCCTATGAAAAGATTGTGGGTGGTTCAATGTTAGAGATAGATTTCAAGATTAAGAGTCATTTTAGTAAAATTTGAATCTTATTCATTACACAAAGGTTCAAGTCGTGGACAAATTTGCTTATGCAAAATCTTAAAAGAAAACTTATGAGCCATTTTTGAAATTCAAGTTGGGGATTCTTTAAACACTATGTGTGTTTTTGTATGAATTGCAAAATTTGGAATAGTCTCATATTAGAGGATCTAGAGATAACACTAGTGTTTATACAATGGAGGTAGAACTCCTAATGGTGTGTCCTTATGGGTACACAATTTTGTTAACGGGTGATGACTCACTCCACATGACTACCACACGCTCGACGACGACAATGATGGTGTATGTCTACTTGAGCCTAGACTTGGGCTTGGGTTGTGTGAAGTATTATTTTTAATGACTCAAAACTTAAATTAATTAATATTTTTCTTGGAATTTTTTCTTTCAGTACACGTCTTCGCCACGTACGAATTTTGCACACGTCAACATGTGTTTGGAACACGCCAACGCACGTTGAACACACGCGTGTGTGTGCCTCCTCTTGTCAACTCTTGTCCATGTTGGTTTTGTAATGGTCAAATGTTCTCGGCCATCAGTTTTGTAACCGATCTTGGCTCCTCACCTATAAATACATCACCTCTCCTTCATTCTACTCACACAAATACTTAGCAACGAGCGAGTTTTCTCTCTTCTCCCTCTTTTTGCTCGACGCACTTCTGAGCCAACTTCTTCCTCTTTCTTTATGTCCCTTGATAATCTCTTAGGTTGTCCCTTCATAAGTTAGAGTGGTCTTGAACCATATTGTGTTGTCTAAGGGCCATATAGATGGTGTGTTTTTAGAACAGATCCTACAGTGTAATAGGAATCCAGTGTGGTTGTAACTGAACTATTTTATTCTGGATACGGCAAGATTGATAGTTTGCTTGCACTATTTTAGACAGTGTCACAAAATGTTTTAAAGAGAGCAACATAGTTTGTGACTCATCTCAACAATTTCTTATGTGGTTGAAGTTTTTTTTGGAACAACTCTCTCTCTCTCTCACTCTCTCTCTCATACTTTCATTGTGTTCTTACCCTCTATATTGTTTTGATTTTCATATCGATATTTACGTTTCTTTGTATGTCTTTAGTTGTCGCATAAGTTAAAAAAAATATTGTTTAAATAACATGCCTAATAAAACAATATCATCTTGTAACCAAAAAAACAATATCATCATGAATTTGAAAATTTTGACACAAGCACTTACACAATCCACATCAAAAACTTTAGTACATTATTAAAAGATCTTAGTGCAAACTAAACTAATTTATTTTTGATCTGATCTTCAATGTTATAGCTGTTTCCTTCACATCTTTAGCTAATGTCTAGTTTTATTTAGACAATAATGATAATAACCCCAGGAAAGTGTTATTAATTTATTAGAACTCCCATATCTTTTTCCCATCTTTTGTCACTTAGCACTGAATTCATTTGGTATTTGTAATCCCAATTCAACTGGAACACTCTTTATATATTTGACTGGCATCCAAATACAGAACCCTTTCCTTTTATCCATTTAAGCTAACTTTTTGACTATAAATGTGAAAGAAGGGATTATGAAACTTGAAACATGGACGGTCAACTAGTCAACCATTGCACTATCATTCTCTTATTTTAAACAAGCTGGCACACACATGGGTAGGCTTACATAGCCATCATTCTGATCATAATCCAGCATCTAAATCATGTCTTAATTTGCAAGAGTTTAAAGAGATTTTTCTTTTTCAATTTAGATATTTGTTGTATCATGATTCATGATATAATCTATCCATTTCGAATAAAGGTCCACAACTATCAGGAATTCCAGCAAAATAAAGTCCTTCTAATACATATTAGGTTAATAGGTCTTTACCCCCTTGTAATATAGGTCATTTTCGGTTTCCCCCTATAATTTTTTTTTATTTACCCTCTGTAAAAAAAAATTGTTTTGATTTACCCCCTAATAGGCCAAACAAAAACCAATTTTATTTTATTTTTCAAGAAATTTTCGTTTTTGTTTGGCCTATTAGGGGGCTAAACCAAAACAGTTTTTTTTTTACAGGGGGTAAATCAAAAAAATAAAATTTACAGGGGGAAACCGAAAATAACCTATATTACAGGGGGTAAACACCTATTAACCCTAATTATTATATCATCACTAAAATTTTAATGTGGTTCTTATTAAAATTGTGAAATTAAGTAAAAATTATTTAGTTAGATCAGCATAAAGTTCACTCGATTAAAAACACAATTTTTTTAGGTAAAAAAAAAAAATCTTGTTGGAAAGCTATTTCATAAAATGCATGCAATTTACTAAATATTTGTCTATATTATGGATGAATTAACTTCAAAACAATTAAGTCTTGAAAAAAAAAGCTACAACGTAATTAAGTGTATGTGATAACTGAAAAAAAATGAGGAAGATTATATCCAAGAGAACTTAGGTTTTTTGGTGCAAGTGACGTAATTAGATCAAATTTGAACTCTTCATATCATAGATTCTGTTAAAGGCTCCTACTCATCTGATGGACACCGAGTCCTTATGTAAGATAATTGGATCTTCAAATTGGTTATATGACATTAGCTAAGTTTGATGGATGGGTAAAAGCATTGGAAAACCGTTTTCCTAATAGAGATTCCAACGGACCGTCGTTGAAAGAAAAAATGAGTATATATTAGTTCTTATGACTCTCTTTTCAACAATTAACGGATTTCACAAATAATCATTTATATAACAACTTTATGTCTTCAGCAACTAACGATCTCACAAATAAATAAGAAAGAAAATAGAAAAAAAGTTGATCTCACCATTTCCAATTCATATTCATGTGATTTTTGCCCTCTTCAATTTCTTTTTATTTTTCATAATACACACATTATAATACATATAGTGGAAACCATCTAAGGACACTCTTTTTAGTTTAGTATAATTGTAGTCATTAAGTCCTTAATGACTATTTTCATTAAAAGAATTATAAATAAATTATGTGAGCATGTAAGATCTATTTAATGACTATTTTTAGTGGATGTTCTAAGGGTGAGAGTCGTGGGAACTTTTGTTTATATGAGAAAGAAAATCAAGTCAAGGGATTGTTTATTGAGCTCTATGATCTAAACATATTACTATAATCAAATAGTTGTTATTTATAGTTCTATTTCTCATAATAAAGAAGAATGATCTAATAACGCACTCAATATACATAAACATAAAAATGGTGTTATAGTTTCCCTGAACAAAATGTTGTAGTATATTTCAATTTTTTTGGTTAAATGTTTTTGTCCCTATAAATATACTAATTTTTCGTTTTAATTTCTCTAAAAAAATTCTTCATCTTTTAATCCATATAAAATTTCTAATCACTACTTTTGGTCCATATTTTTAAGTTAATTTTGTATTTTTTTAAATAAAATTATACATAAATGTGTAGAATATCGTAAAAATCTTTTTAAAAATTTTTGATTTTTTTAACAAAACATAAAATAAATATGAATTTTTAACCGCAAAAAATATAAAAATTCATGTTTTGTTAAAAAATTCTAATTTTATATTTTATTTTTTTGAAGAGATTCTTATAATATTATAAAATTTTATTCAAAAGTATGAATTTACTTTAAAGGAGAGACCAAAAGTGAACATATAAAGATACAAAGGAGAGACCAAAAGTTGAAGAAATTATTTTGAGTGACTAAAACAAAAAGTTGATATATATTTATAGGGACCAAATTTTTTTTTTTTAACAAGTATTTCACATTATTTTACTTGTACGCTATCCCCAAAAAGTAACAATGAAATGCTTATAAGCAAACAAGATCAAGGCATATGTTAAATTATTTCTTTATATGTATAATTTTTAGGAAAAAGAAAAAACAAAAGGAGAAGGTGAAGGTGAGTCACAAGAAGGATGTATTTTCCGGATATGGATCCTCTCCGTCTCATCCTCTCTGTCTCCTCTTTTCTCTCTTGTAAACTCTTCCCCTCTCTATTCTCTCTCCACTCTCTTTGTTTTCAACATAAGAGTCCAATGTGGTACGATGATGATGCTATGCAGTATACATACACTAATGACCTGCTAATTTTCCTATTACACATTTAACTTAGCAAGTCAAGTTTCACTTTATATCAGAAAGTATATAAAGTCAAGATTGAGAGGAGGTTGTTCCATTTTTCTCCAATTGTCTTTGTCTCGCCCTCTCCATTTTCCTTTTACGCCATTCCTCCAAAGCTGAGAATCACGAACATCAAAGGAAAATTAAAACCAATGTCAATACAGGATTCAGAAATCAAATTGAGAAACTAGAAATTGGAACAATATAAATATTGTACAACAAATTATAGACGAACGAAGAACATACATTTGTTCTTCTTTCTGAAGACTTGGTTTATGCCAAATATCATGACATCATAATATAGATTTTGTTTCACTATATTTCAGTTGTTCTTCTTTCTAAAGACTTGGTTAATGCCAAATATCATGACATCGTTTAATCCAACAAATATTTGGCATAAGCCAAGTCATTAAAAAAAAAGAGCAAATGGAATTAGTGAAGCAAAATCTTATGTTTTGTTTGTATCAGTTTTATGATACAATAAATTCATGTAAGTACAAGGTGTAAGTTCTAAATTTATATTAGATACATGAAGGGCATAAAAAGTTCACAGGTGAATACAAAAGAGAACTTAAAAACAAATATAAATAAATTGTATATTTGATTCCATTGAATTTTAAATATTTAGCTGGAAGAAATATATAGGACACCTAGCTGATGAGTTACCATTGCCGAATGCTTAATGCCAGCATGTTTTCATTCTGTTTTGCTTAATATAAGATTATAGAAGTAATATTCACTGTGGCTTCAGTCGTTCTATTATAAAAATAGGTCATGTTTGGCACATGAGCAGATTTTCCATTTTATCAGTTTAAAAAAGCCCAAAAATTCTCTTTTGCAATTATGTCACCTAGCAGAAACATGGAATGGCGGGCGCTATTGCCCTATTAGCAAAACTAGGATAGCAGCGAGGTTTTCATAGCAGATTCATCAAAATCTGTTATGCTATAACTCCACTATCGCGTTATTTGACAACAGTAGTAGGCTTTAAATCGAGGAAAAGGATCCTAGGCTCCAGACATGGTGTAATATGAGCAAAATGGAACTGCCCATATAATTGAGCATTTATTGAAAAATAATAAGTACAACTACTAACAGTCATAGAATTTGTCAATACTAGTCCTATAAGCAGTGGTGGATATTGCCCAAAATATTAGGGGGGCGGGCAGCAAGTACCAACTGAAATAGTATTATTGAAATTCATAAGAGTTGTATATAATGTAATTTAATTTACATTTTCTTATGTTTAACCATTATACCACTCCTAAAATATGCACAAATCGATTACTAATAACATTAAGAAGCAAGAATTGATTTTGAAGCAACATTGATAAAAAAATGCACAATTTATCACTGTTTTCCAAACAACCAACCCCGTCAGTTTTCTTATGTTTAATCCCATACACCAAATCGAAAGGACTAACACCCTTCAATTTTCTTATGTTAGTTTTTTGTTAAAGGGTGCCACTGCACCTCTTCCCCATTGGCTATAAGCATTCAAACACAAATCATCACCCTATTTACAAACAACACTAATTAGAGATCCTCGTCTGATATGGCTGTGGTTCAACTTATAACTACAGTTTATTATATCACACACTAATCTAAATAAGATGAACTTGAAATAATTACTAAAACTCATTGGAAAGAAGTCCTGAATAATTTTATTTTTAGGAAATAGGGAAGTAATGAGCATGCACATTTTTGTTTGCAAATAAAAAATGGTTATGATTAAGAAAGGTGTGTAGGGAAAAAAGAGGAAAACCTTTCAAGCTGGCGGCATCGTTCAAGGAACGGAAATCCTTTAACCTTTTAGACAAATCAACCGCAGCTGTCTGCTTTGTGTCTTTCTTCTGGGCTGTTTCTGGTTCGGTGTACCCTTCCTGCTCAATCTCTCTCACCTGAAGGAGAAGACACTCAGATTCACACACATACAAAAATTCATTCCAAAAAAACAAAACTTGGTGCTGTTATGCTATATAGATCCTGCCATAGCAGGGTCCAGGAAAGGGCCGGGACCCATTGTGAATCCATTATAGGAAACCTTATCTTACCGATAGAAGAAATAAGCACATTAGATATAAATTGGGGCCTTCGGGCATTTGGTTGCAGACCATCAACTGGTATTAGAGGCTGATAAGCAATGTAGTCAGGATAGAGATCCTGCGTAGGATCGGTTGGCCGGTTAAGGAACATAAAAACGAGGAACGTAACACAGTTCGTAAGTAGGATCGGTAGGTTATTGATAGAGTTGAGAGAAATAAACAAAGAATATAGAGGAAAAACGGAGGAACCAAGCAAAAAAACAGAGAAAATAGAGGAAAAACAGAGGAAACAAGCAAAAAAAAAGAGAGAACAGAGGAAAAACAGGGGAAAACAAAGCAAAAACAAACTGGAGTGAAGTCGAAGCACGGTTGACGTGCCGTGGCACGTAGAGTCGTAAGATCCTACGAGCCAGCACTCGATCCTGGCTACAGCCACCCTGGGCCTACCTTAGCCCCTCAAGAAGAAGAAAATCAAGGACATTAACATGAAAGGTCAAAAACAAACCTTGGTCCACCCGAGAGTTTGAAAAGTTCCTAGGCTAATTGGCTAATATAAGTAGAATTTTCAGATGCATGATATGCCTAAAGCTCACACACTACGGAGACTAATAATTATAGCAACAAGGCTAGATCATACTTAGTTTTCAATTTTCAAATCCAATTCCGAACAGTTACCATGATGTCTAAATGTAGACTCTAGAAAGTATATATCCTACATAGCAAATGGAATATTAAGTATTTGACTACATGGTGATGGGGATTATTTGGCATATTAATCATGGTTTTATGTTTCTTGGGCCATTGGACCTAACTCAACCCCACAAAATCAACCTGTTAGTGACATGCACCAGTTATAACTACTATTCATGTCATCACTATCCAATGTGGAACGCTCAACACACCTTCTCACGCTCAAAGAAATTTAAAGTGTGACCCGAGCAGTCCAATAACAGGTGGTTCAACAAATCAAGAATAGGTTCTGATATCATCTTAGAATTTAGATTGGGCCTAACATGATCCTACTAATCTAGCATACAATTTCTAGCCACTATTCAGGGCATATTAATTTCCAATGTGGGACTTTCAACAAACCCCTTCAAGGCCAAAGCTATTTTAAGTGTGAACCGACTGGTCCAGTAATAGGTGGCTCAAAGGATCTAAGATTATGATATCTTCTTAAAATTTGAATTGGGCTTAATGCAACCTTTCTAATTCGACTTATAATTTATAACTACCATTCAAGCAATATCACTTTCCAATGTGGGACTCTCAAACAGAGTTCAATTCACATGACCAATCACTGTAGAATAAAACAATTACATTTTCTATCCCTCTTATTAGACTATGGGGAAAAGATTACATATTTTAGACAATTGAAAAGTATGATGTTGGTGAACTGCAAGTTACTGTCAATGGCTGTCATGGTAATGAAGTATTTTATATTCCGTTGTCCATCAACCGAGTTCACAAACAAGGAAATTACTTAATGATTTCCAGGAGACAATAAAAAAATCAGCTTTGTACCAGAAAAATGACTTTGGAATTGGATATGTACATTTTAATTCAAGTTAACGGTAATGAGTATAAGGCAAAGGCTTTGTGTGTGAACAATTTAAAAATGACCTCCAAGTCTTCCAACTAGAGGATGAACTGAAAAGAAAAAAATCCACAAAATAGTTTTAGGTGTGTTCCAGAACTCTGCAAATAATCATCATTTATTCTTGGATGTAATTCATGTATAACAAACATGTTCATAATTGTTGAAATTTGGGGCCTAACTCATCCTTACAAAACCGGCTTGTAAGGTGAGGAGTGCCTCCTCTTTATAAACTCTTCTCAAGAGTCCTACCTATCTGATGCAGGACTAAATCCACCCCCTCAAAGTCAACACAATAAAAGGTGTTGGAGGCTGCAATGAGTCCTACTTATCCGATGTGGGACTAAATGCAATGAATCCTACCTATCCGATGTGGGCCTAAATCCACCCCCTGAAAGTCAACACAATGAAAGTGTTGGAGGCTGCAATGAAGGCAAACCAAAGGCCGCAATTCAGGTGACTAGGGGCGGACCGCAATAAAGGCGGAATTTCCAACAATAATTAATATAGTGAACAAAAAAACCAATTTGAAACTCACTCTTTTTATTAGCTCCAATGGTAGCATGGCAAGACGAATCTCTTCAGATTCCTTTATGTAACTGAGTTCAGCTGCAATTTAAAATCAAAGCATATCAGAAGCAAGTTTAACAAATACTTTATAGTATACTAGTATATTCAAAGCATTTCATAAGTAGAATCATTGTCATTTATAAGTTGCTTATGCAGTCCAATGCTCAAAATATAATGTTTTCATTTTTCTATCTATGAATCTAATTAAAGTAAATGATGAAAATCAGTTCTCAATCCTATACATAACAGGTAAAGCATTTCGGATAATTGGTTCCTTGACATGGTATCAAAGCTTCTTTAACCAAGCATACTATGAGTTAAATACAAGTTGCCTCCATACTTCAATCAGATAAATGAAAGACAAGAATTGGAGAATTTGTGGCTTGTACACAGCGGCAAAGTGTATTTGCTTGCTGCGCATGAAAATAATCTAACAAATATGTTGTACGTTACATCTTTTGTAAAAAGCAATTGTTTTCTTAGCATCTTATGATTGTACCATGATCTTGCATTATGGTCTGAACCCGGATTTTGATCCTCTAATGTTATTTTATCCTAATTTTTTTGGAGTCATGACAGTGGAATGGAAGGCACAAAAAACAGTTATTGTTTGCAGATTGCAGACCATGGTGGAAAGCAAAAAAAAAAAAAAAAAAATTTTAAGCCACCATATCCGCCACAAAACGTCCTTCACAAATTGGCCATGGCAATTGTCAAAAATTTCACCACAGCAATCCGCCATGGTGCCACCATGGCCAATATTTGACAACGCTGAGAATCTATCGTTAAGACACACGAAATTTGTGTGTGCCTTCTCTCTAGTAACAAAAAAAAACCAAAACCGACACATCAGTCACTAGTTCAAACTTCCTCATAACTAAGGACCACCCACAAGCTGATCTGAGAAAACTATTGAGCAACAACAACAACCAAGCCTTATCCGACAAAGTTAGGTTGGCTCCATTCCATGGATCAAATGCCTTCATAATCTACATGTCTTCTCTTTACATGCCCAAACCACCTAATCCGAGTTTGTATCGTCTTTTCTGCGGTATGTACTACCCCAACTATCTCTACTATTTTCATTTCTAATTCTATCATTTCTAGTCTTAGGAGACACATCCAACGCAACATTCTCATCACCACTATGCTTAATTTACTCTCGTATTGGTTCGTTATCGCCCAACACTCTGTCCAAGCAAAGAAAATATTAAAACCATTTACCAATAATTAGCAATCAAAATTCATCTCAATTGAACAGAATTTATCTTCTAATTAACATCAGTACATTAATCAAACATCCAATCCAACTCAAATACATAATTCTAAGGTCTAAGAACAACCAAATATAAAAAGTCACAAGAATTTAAGTTTGAAAAAAAAAAAATATTGAAAAGAAAAACAAAATTAATATCCTAGTAAATCAGAATCTAACAAACAATCAATAAAAAGTAACAACCAACAAATTCAACCTCCTTTGCCTCATAATCAAATCATCCAAAAAATAAAGACATAATTTTCACCCCCAAAAGGAAAAAAAAACTCACTTTATGACATGATCAACAAAAATACCAAAAACCCATGAATGATTTCAAGTTATAAGATAAAAAATGAAGAAATTTGTGAGGAAAAAAAAAAGAGATAGAAGAAGAGGGGTAATCAACCAGAGTTGGTGTTTTCAGAGGAGAATTTGGTACGGGTGTAGGGAGAAGTGAAGAAGAAGCCATGAAGAAGGAAGATAGCAGTGATGATGTTGAGGAAACAGACAAGAATGGTTGCGTTCTTGAAGGAGAATCTAAGCTTCCACCATTGTTGTACCTCCATTTTTTGCTATGACTGAAGGAATAAAAAGTTGAAACTTTTTTGGTACATTGATTCTTATTTCCTATATTCACGCCGTGGGACCTTGCTGCTTGTATTGTCAATCAAGATGTCAACTGTCTATCCTCCTAGGGGTAGCCACAAAATCCGAACCCGCCCACCAACCGATATATCCGAGTCACCCGCGGGTTCATCGGGTGGGTTAAAACGGGTCTCGGGTGAAGAAATGCTAAAAAATAGGGTAGGTGTGGGTTTAGACGATTGAGCCCGGTTTTTATAAATTCAAAACCGTGTAAACCGAATCCGACCGTCCTATAAAAAAAATTACTCCACAAAGTCCAATCCATTATACATATCACCCTCAAATATGTATAATTCCTCATCTCTTCTTGTTAAATTTTTTATAAGGTGATATTTTAATGATTGCTATGATACTTTGATCTATGACTTTTTTCTTTTTAATTTATTGATGAAAGTCTTATTAAAAAAATAGCCAAATAAATTTGAGATGAATAAAAAAATATTGGAGAAATAACCGAATCAACACACCCAATCAAACCGAGACCCGTCCAAACCGAAACCCGCACAAACCGTATTAATTTGTGGACGGAATTGGGTCTTTAAATTGGATGATCAATTTCATACATCTTGCTGAGTTCAGGCTCGAACCCGCCCGAACCCGACCGCTGCTCTACCCTATATCCTCCTTAATCCTTATGGAAAACTACAGTAAATAGTCAATTCACCACTGACCTTTTACCGTATTAACTTTTTAGATAGATTCAATAATTTATGTATCCAATCTAAAAAATATAGACTAAATACATCAATTATTCATCAAATCTAAAAAATCAATTGTTTTATATAAATAAGACAAGAGGAACTACTCCTTTGTCTCAGACTAATTTTTGAAAATAAAATGATAAAAATGTACATTTTAATATTTGTTATAAGTTTATTAAAATGTTCAAGAATAAAACTCCTCTTTTTTTATTTTCATAAAAATTATTCTTAAGAATAAATTCGATAAATTAATCTTAAGATGATTTGTTAAAGAAGTAAATATAGTAATCATGTCTTACGATGCTCTTTCAAATAAAATGTTTTGGGATTTATGTAATCAATATTTTAAAAGTTCAAAAAAAGTTATTTTCAAAACAAAACTTTAATTTTTATATTCTTTCACATGTATCTTTTTAGCAAGACTTTTAATTTTATTGCACATCTTATTGAATTGGAAATGAAATAATTCTTCTTTTGTAAAAATAAAAATAAAAATCCACCTTTAAAAAAATTGTATATTGTTACCATGGTGCAATTTGTCTATTAATATTTTTCTCCATATTGTGTTATTTTATCTGATGCTCTGTATTGTTAACATGTTATTAGAGTATGGTTCGAGCCGTCTTGAACCACTTATCACTTCTGCCGTCGAAATCACAAGAGTTTGAAAATATTTTCAGTGTTATAGTTGTTGTCGTGGAAGCGCTAATGTAGAGTAATTGCACCGTCTAATTGGTAATGTAGTTTTTTTTTAGTAGGGTTTTGTTTCTTTTATTCATCCATTTGAAGATAGTGATGAAAATATATGAAACTATTACAATATACAGACACTGCTTTGCAAAATTGGATCGAGTATACAATTTGAAACGGAAAGCTTCCACGGTACACTCATAAATTGAAGTGTATCAATATAGTTGTTTTTTAAAATCAATAAATTAACCAAAAACAAAAAAGAATTATATTAAATTTTTAATATATTATCCTAAAAAATAATCAATATTCACTATTATGAGTAATAAAAAATTCAGAAAAAATAAATTTTATTTTCCTGACACTTTTGATAAATGAGATTTAGTTATTGTTAAAAATAATTAACGGTTAATTTAAAGATCGAATGTACTATACACTCAAATTTTTAAGTGTGCTCCGGAGAATTTGCTACCACGGTTACGTTTGAAGTTATTGGGTTAATTGAGAGGCAATTCCGAAAAGAAAGAAAGAAACAAAATATTGCGATAATCTTATTTTCGTTTATTTGGTGTGTTACTTGTGTTAGGTATGTTGCATCATCTAATCTAATCATACTAGATCACGAAATTTACGCCCCTAATTTCAGAGGATTTGAAAAAAATGTGAACTAAACTTTTAAATTTAGAAATAGACCGACCAAAATTTAAAGTTGGACCAAATATTTTTAACCTCTAAAATTTCCTATGTTACATTATTAAATCCATGTAACAATTCAAAGAATCATACAAACTGAACATTTTTACCAAGAATGATTTGTGGTGCTAACAAGCAGCATTAATGAATAAACCTGTTTTAGTATGTTGGATGGGGAGGAAGTCCATAAAAGACAACCTTTAAGGAATAGAATACGAACTAATATGTACTTACAATCCAATACAACATACAATAATTTCTACATTTGCCGATGTGAACATAATTGCAGCTGCAGCAACTAATTCTAACAAAAATGCTGCAGACATTGCTTCCTAAATTTCATCAGTAAAACTTAAAAGATGATTAAAGTCATTAGCTGTATACACCGGCCAAAATAATATTCCGAGTAAAATATTGTCGATGTTTATCATATGTAGTTATGCGTAAATGTTGGATGTGCCGAAATTCCGATGCTTACCATCAGCTATATTGCTTAATAGGAAGCCTCGATTCGGAAGCTGGTTGATTAGCAGAGTTTCTATTTGGCAGGCCAGGCTTTTTCCTGGAACTAGGAAATAAAGGAATGATGCATCCTGCATCCCTTCTTTCGATCGATGTGCACGAACTCGATCCTCGAGATTATCCGTCTGTCATCAGTCCATCACAGCATGAAATCAATCAAATGATAAACATTCCAAAAAGGCGTAGTATAAATCAAGATAGATTCCTTGTCAATACAAATTAAGATAAAGTATCTTGTTCTAAAAGTCATGCCAAATAAAATGCAGGGAAAGGCAAACATATGAGCGGCACAAAGAGAAATGAACCGTCGATGTGATTATATGTATTATATTTCTCTATTCATGATATTAGAAGTTCCTAAGGTTTACAAATCTGCAGTGTAAAAATTGATTCTAATTCACATAGATGCAGCTTGGCTCAGCTTTCTGTCCTATAGAGGTTTTGACTAAAAACAGTTGTTATTAGGTATCCCAACAAGGTACTGAACCAATTCTGGTACCTACCAGTTTACCAATTCTGGTACCTACCAGTTTAATTGCCTGTTTTAGAGGTGTTAGGATTATTTTTTTATGTGATGATCAAAATTAATTTGATAAAAAGAATGAGTTGGTGTTTTTTTTTTTTTAAAAATTCTGTCTTGTCCAACAACCACCCTTCAACATAGGTACATGTAGTGATAAGAAAAAATATAACAACTTCACAGTTGAGAAAACATAAAAGAAGTCGTGATGTACCTCTCCTACGTAGAGTTTCTTATCTGGTCTGAGCATCACGTAGACGCTTGAAGAGCCTATAGTCATCGGAGGTGGCCATTCCCTAGTGCCAATTAAGAAACACTTTATCTTGATATGATCTGATGTAATCATTTTCCTTTGGAGTTCCGCTATAAAATCCTGGCAGATTACAGTGACAGCACTCTCAACCTCCTTATGTGAAACTTCAATTGGATTATCTAAAGAGATTCCCTCGTGAGAAATTCCTGATATAAACTTTTCAGAATGATGTGTCCCATTCGAATTATTACCATTGATGTAACTAGACAATTCTTCCTGTTTTGCATAGTTTTCTGCAGAAAGCGTTTTCTTAGCATAAACTGACAGATAAAGATCTTCAGCTCTTTGGATAACAATCTCAGGAATTCCTTCCCTCTTGGCAGTTTCAAAAGCAAGACTTTCTTTACAAACTCCATCTGTCAGCATCCAAGTAGGTTTTGTTTGTCCATCAATGCAAGTTGTGCCCATTGCTTTGTGTACAGTGTTCTTGATGTTTAGTGGCAAGGTAAATATATCATGCAAGTGAGTAGACACAATCCCCAAACAGCCACTTCTATCAAGAGTTTCAATGATGCTGCCTGCAATGCAAGTCCCTTTTGCAGTCTCTGTTCCTCGGCATATTTCATCAACAAGCACAAGGCTCCTTTTGGTGGTTCCAGCAATGATGGATCGAAGTTCGGACATCTCCACCTGTAACCGATGTTAAGAAGGATAAAATGTTCAAGGTACTTATGAAATGTCATAAAGCAACAGACAACATATAGTATTCGGGAAAATCCATAAAGCAACAGACAACTATTTAATTTTCAAGAAAATTATGTTGACTCTTGAGATTTCATAATTGTTGATTCCAGTTTTGGAAATTACACTTATCCCTTCCCAGTGAATATTTTAATAGTACATAATTGTACAACACAAAGGAATGAAAAGAATATCCCTGCTGTTTCTGATATGGTGGTATTAGAAGGGACGATATTGTAAATTTATCAAATTTCAACAGAGATTAGAGTATGATTTATGTTACAAGAACTCTAATCAGAAAGTTCCAAGCACAAAATATCAAATTCTTCATTTACAGCAATTTACTAGTGTTAAAAAGAGCTTAAACATAACAGCTATCTGACTTATTTTTATCAATTGCCATACTCATTTTCTCTTATTACTATATACTGTTTAAGTTCTTAATTGCGGTTTTGGTGAGAATGATCACTCTTAGAATTTTCAGTTAGGCCTAACTCAACCTTACAAAACCGGCTTGTGAGGTGATGACTGCCTCCAACACTTATAAACACATGTTCATGCCTTTTCTCGCCCAATGTTGGACTCTTAAGGACCACAAACATACATTTTTTACTAGACACTACATAAATCATGATTAACCTACGAGAACAAGCTTGATAAACCTAAGGACATAGAATAGTGGGATCTGTTACGCACGTACCCTCTTAATTGTGTGATCTTCCCACATTTGCCTTTTCCTCCTTATGAACAATGTTCAGTACGAAGTATCTACCATCGGTCAGCACAAGTACTCGAGTTCTTTTTGTTTTATCAAAATTGGTGAAAGTCTTGTGACTTTATAGCAGACTCTTCTATTGATTAGAGAAACTAAAGTCATAAATTTTATAGCGGCAAAATCTCATACATGAGATGAAAAAAGAAAATCGTATGTCAAAGCTCTTCAATATTATGAGAATGTTCTTTTGAGCAAGAGACAAAAACGAAAATCATTGGAAGTAGCGCTATTAGACGGACACCACAAACAGAGAGTCATGAAAAGTAGCTCTATTAGACACTAAGCTGGATAAAGATCATATGTCACTAGCTTCTTGCAAATATGGTGGATTTGAAGTTACGTACTTTGTAAAGATGTTTTCCAACTATCCATTTAAGCTATAAAAGATTCACTAACTTTGTAAATCATATGCCTTAATTGCGGCCAACCCTTTGGAATTTTTTTTATTGTTTCTTGGGATTTAAGGAAATTATTCTATGTTTAGATTATCTGAAACTCCTAATAGGATTGGTTATTATTATGATATTTGGTTTGTTATTTTGATGTTTGGCTTTATTTGGTCGATATATGGACCTTATATAAACTTTAAGATAATTTAAATAAATAATTGATATATAGTTACCTTATATAGACAATGAAGCAAATCAACATTATATGATATCCAACTATAGACGAATTTAAGGGCAAAGTATGAATCAATAGCAGACCTGAAATGAACTTTTGTGATCAGCTGGACTATCATATGACTTCATATGAAGCATGATAGAGTCAAAATAGGGAATCACGGCGGATTCAGCAGGAACCATAAGTCCACATATCCCAAGTAGTGCAGCAGCACAAATTGACCGAAGTAAACTTGATTTACCACCACCATTTGGTCCTGTCAATAGAAATAATGATTGCATATCAACAGAATTAAGCACAGCGCCTCCTTCTGCTATGTTGAACCAATATGGTAATAAACCAACTATCTTCATCTTGCGATTTTTATCGGATGGCATCCCATCCTGCAACAACAGTTTGACAAAGTTCATTCATCGCATTATGAATCTCAAACAAGTTATTAATAAAGAACAGCTAGTAAATGGATGATAGACTAGAAAACACTACACAATACACATAAAAATAATCCCTCCAATAAAAAAAAAAAATACATAAAATAATGTTACCCCTAAATACATAGCTTCAAAACAATCACCTCACATAATGTCAGCCCTCATGTAAGAAAACACTTAGCTACAATTATTTGCAGAAAGAGGTGTATTAGAGTTTGTATTTCAAACTAACAATATCAACTAATTAATTCAAGCTCCATTGCTGTAAGTATGAAGAACATTGGCATCTCCCTATATCATCAGATGGAAAAGCTATTGCACTTCATTTCACCATGCAAACTATTGATCCTGTGTGGTAAATAGAACTCAATCTGACGGGATCACAGTCTACGTCCAAAACCAAATTCAGCACTACTGACAGATACACTAATAGCTTTACTTTGACTGTGATCATTTTACAACCGTCCCCTAGGGGATTTAACTTTTGTCTCCTGAGGTTACATAGCTGGCACTTCATGGACTACTTCAACTGTGACCATTGGTTACATAATAAAGGCATAAGAAGACGCAGGTAAGTAACATTGTTCTGCATGTATATCTCGCCGTACATCACAGGAATAAAACGGTAACTAATCTTGAAAAATAATGAGATATGTATTATGAATATTCTAGAATATTCAACGGAAGCATCAAACAGTACATCTATAATAGAAAATCGTATGTCATGATTCAATTTCCCCATAACACATCAAGTTTTTATATACTACCTCAAACTTCTGGGATTCTACTATTGTAGGAAAAACCCATTTCCTTCTTCTCCCTTCACTGCAAGACATCAATGAACATAATTAGCATAAAACATGCAAGGCTCCAAAGAGAAAAGTGATGATTTCAGTAAAACATTGATATCTAACATTTTACAACCCCAGTTCAAAACACAGTGGAATAATGTAACATAATCAAAGTGAAATTGAAATAGTTAAAAACAGTTTCTAGTCATCTGCAATATTTTCCTTGAAATGTGGAAGTATGATCGAATTTGTGGTATATTTAATCTACTTTTTTAAAAACGTAATAGTATCCAAGAAATTTGACCACTAATGCAATACACACTCCATAAATAAGCCAATACTATAAAACTATCACTGCTACAATAGTGATTTCACAATTTTGGTGTTGCTCTCCCATTTATAAGATAAACAAATGGAGCAAAATACTATGGTAGTGCAGCTCCATCATTGACAATTCAATACTTTAGTATCAAATGATTTCAAGACACCCATAAACGCATGTTTCAATCAATGCATGCAATAATATAAATCAACATATTGAAAAATTCATAAAATTCAAATCGAATCTACAAAGCTAATATGTCGAAGATCAATCAAATCCATAGAGGTTAGGTGAAAATCATCAATACACTGCAAGATCAAATACCATTGCATGTTATCCACAAAAATAAAGCAGAAGCAACAAAGGATGTTTACAAACCTCACATGAGCATATAACGCTTTGGTAATCACAAGCAATGTGGAAGAAAAAACAATGATGTTTATATGGGATTGCAATTCAGCAGCAAGTCCCCTTAGAAGTTCCAAAACTCTAGTGTTTGCCTTGACATTTGCTTCATGGTACCTATGACAAATTGTTTTGCATATATGATTAAAATAGGAAAGGACAAGTGTTTGATGAAATTTAAAAAGAAAACATAAAACTCCAGTTTTTTTTTTTTTTAACACACCTTGATAAGGCGGCCTCCACCTTCGTAGTGGTAAACCATTCCTCACCTACCTTTTTACCTTTAGAATCTAAAGCATGTTTAAGCTTTTTAATGTGTTCCTCTCCAGGGGTACCAGTCCATATATTTGGTATAAAGCGTTTACCCTTGAACCACACTGCTTCATGTTCCCGGGAATAAGATATTTCTCCCTTAGGAGCTTTAAGTGGAGACATGGAAGCTTTTATTCTAGAAACTACGGGAGTGAAATCTTCAGTGACCTGAAAGATTTTTGGGACAATATAAATGAAACATAACATGTCTCTCAAAATACACTTAACTTGCAAACAGCTATAGGCAAGGTGTCAGTTAAAGAGACCTACTGCTAAATTCAAGTCCTCAGCTGCTTTGTCCACGGAAGTAAGTACATCATTTATGTGGGTTGTTTTTATTCGACCTTTCCATACAGACTCCATATCCTCAAAAAATTCATCAGGAATAGCAGAGAAGGAACTGACTTTCTGATCTGTCTCACCATCCAGGGATATTACTTCGTCAATCTTACCCGATGCGACTTCACATCCAGCAACCTGGAAAAAAAAAAGATATCATTATGAAAAGTTTACATTCCAATGCAACTTGAGGCAGATAAATTAACCAGGAATGAAATGACTGAAGAATCATATTTTCATTGTGCCTGCAAGAGAATTCCAGCTTTAAAATACGTAAATCATCAAATTTAGTACTGTGATAGTATGTTTGGCCAGGACAATCCTAGATTAAGTTTGACCTGGTTCTCCGAAGTTCAATCTGGCTCTGGCTATCCCAGCAGAAATTTGGTTCAGGCTCTGGCTATCCCAGCTGTAATTTGGCTCTAGCTATTCCAAGTTAGTGATGAATTAGTTGTGAGTCATACCAATGGTGACTTCTACTATCTCACAAAAAATTTATGTGATGAATTATCAATGGTCATGACGCATATCAGCTTAAGTTTCAATTTCAACATTTTTATATCCTAAATTTCTTGTGGTGTAAACTTTGAATTCTTGTTCTTCGTGGATTTGGAGAAGTTTTAGTTCTTGTTATGTATAATAACAACAGGAAATTTTCAATGAATAATATTCCAAAAGACTTTTCTTCCTTCGTTACGCAATATTCAGATTGATGATCATGTTGTGTTAACCTTCTGGTAATGTTGTTCATCTCTCTATGATCTCCAACATCAAATATGTTGTGTTTCTATTCATGTTTTGGGGGGTCAATATTATAATTTAATTTCTCAACGGTTTATTTGTAACACACTAAAAGCTTATTAAGCTTTAACCTTTCACTTGAAGGGAATTGTTAGAATAAATGAAAAATAGCTGATAATATGATGTTGTATCTAATAGTATTTAAGATAACTTAGATTGTCACTTAAAGATCAGTGGATTAGGATTCAAATAATTATCAATTTATCATGATTAGTATCCTGGTTTAATTAGGATTAGGAGCCTAGTATATGCACAAAAAATTATTACTGCTTAGTTTATTGTATCAAATCAAATTACACTCAAAATTCAAAGTCTCTGTCTTTTCTCTTCCTTTATTCCTTGTCTAAAACCCTAAATTTCAATACTAACAAATCTAAACGATGCCTCTTACTATACACCCTCATAATTATTTATCTTCTTACTGCTGTTTAACTAACTAGCTAGCTGCTCTAACTTCCATAACTTTTTTCATGTTAATTTAACAGGAATATAAAAGGAACTGGGAAAGAGGAAAAAAATAACAAGGTTGATGAACAAGGAAAAAATTACTTTCCAAACATCTGATGTCTTAGGATAACATTACAACCTTTTTTAGTTTCATAAAAACTACCTACCTCAAACACCACAATTGTAAACTGAACAACAGTTACTATAATAAAAACAACATAACCAACACACAATGCAATTTGACTCTACATCAGTAATCCTAAATATGATAAGGGGACTTTGGATACTGGAAGAGGACATAGCTTAAGATAGACATTTTCTAGTTCGACAAATGCACATCTAAGAGGCTGTAAACTATCCCTTATTTTCATATAAGCAAAGTGGAAGGAAACAAAATCCAAGTTTTGGAGCTCACCAAGGTTTTGAAGTCAATGTCTAACCCAGTAGCCACCCATGTGGGACCAATTAAATGTTTCAATATTTCATTGAGCTCAGATTTTCTGTACATGTGCAATATTTCATCTAGCACATTCTTTATTCTACAAAGTTCAATATGATTGGCCTCCTTCCATTCAAGTAGCTTAACAATCTGCACAAAATAGTGAAGAGTCAAACAGGAAAACATTTGCATACACAATAAAATGGTTGATAGAAAAAGGGTAAAACACTAAATATAAAAGAAATTGAAGACACAGTATTTAAAGCCAAACTGGAAGAAGAAAATTTACATCAAGAGTAATTAAAATAAAATAAAAACAGCTAGTCACATCAATCTTTTTAAGGCAAAGACAATATCAACTAATAAATGAAACAGAAGTCATGGCATGTACCTACTAAGCCAGGAAACTATTTTCAAGCAAAAAGGCTCTAATCATAGTAATTAGGATATTCAAGACTCTTGTACTTAATAGTTTTCGCTAATAAAATTGAGCATCGTCTGTGTTATTAAGACCGATTTCATCAATTTTCTCCCGTTTTCTCTCATCTTTCCGGTTAGCTGAAATACATTTTCTCTCATTTTCACTGTATAAACGTTATTTAACGTTTTTTTTTAGGCTTAATTGCAGTTTTAGCCCCCTAACTTTCTCAAAGTTGCGATTTTGGCCCCCTAAGAAAAAAAACTACAAAACAACCCCCTAAGTTTTGCACTTGTGGCAGTTTTGGCCCCCAAGGCTGATATTGACTCGGTCTACGCTGACGTGGCACCCTAAGTGAGGTGCCACGTGTTATTTTTTTTATTTTTTTTTTGCCTTGGGGGGCCAAAACTGCTACAGTTGCAAAACTTAGGGGGCTGTTTTGTAGTTTTTTTTCTTAGGGGGCCAAAATCGCAACTTTGGGGAAGTTGGGGGGCTAAAACTGCAATTAAGCCTTTTTTTTAATAGGCCAAGAGAAAGGTTGGGTATCCGGGCGAGTCTGAAGCATCCCAACTAGGTTGGCACCCCACAGAAACACCCATCCTCAACCACCTTTCCAATACGTAATTTTATTAAAAAAAAGGGAAAAAATATGTACAAAAGAGGGGGGACTAGGCCAAGACTCTCTGAAAACAACAAGAACGTCTCCCAGTCAAAAAATGTACTTAAATGTTCATACTCAATGATGGAAAACTTATGCAGGTGGTGCAGTGAAATCCATGTAGGCCCTGTTGGACATCCATTCAAGCCATGTAGGCCCTGTTGGACATCCATTCAAGTCATGTAGAGGTACATAAGCAGACCTCCACAAGGGCCTTCATGAATGGAAAAATGCGCATGTTGAACCCTAATTCAACTTAAGAATTCTGGGAAAGATGACTGCTACATAAGCACAGGATTACATGATGTCGCAGACACCACATGTAAAAGCTAACTGCCAACTCAGCTTTCATTTATCAGAAATAGACAAAAAGAAAGATGTGTATAGCATTGCAAAACATAAAAGAGCAAAACAAAACACAAAAAAGATAAAGGACCTAAATGAATATTAGGTAAAAGTTAAAGGACGAAAAGTACATTTTAGCCCAATATTTTATTTCAGATGAAATAGAATAGCATGCATCAGGTTTCACTTGAAGCTCATTCAAAAGTAGCAGAAGTAAATAGATAACCTTTGCTGAAGAAACACACGTAAATTCCGGAATTGAGCATGTTACACTGCTCATAAGTCTACATGTTGCTGCCAAACAAAAGGAGAAGGAAATGAGTCCAAAGTTAAGTATAAAATATAGTCAAATTATTATTTTTTCATATAAAATACAAGCTGAGGTAAAATTTGAACTGGAAAACAGTTATACAAAACAAGTTTATAATAATTTGAAATAACCTTGAATTTTGGATGCAATCTCATAAGAAGGAGGGTTCAAAAGAAGATCCCTAACATACCTGAGAACCAAAGTAAACAGACAATGATGTTAATGTGGTAAGGAATCAAGAATTAATCACTAAAAGACTGTACATTGAGCTACATTAATTATTAAAATAAAAAGTAATGCAATAAGAGGAACAAGGGAGAAATATAATTTTAAGTGACATTTTAGTACAGTTGGACAATGATTGTACAATTATTTAAATGATCCAAGTATAAACAAGTTTAAAACAGTAAACAGACAATTACATAAATTTGGTACAGAACCCAGAATGAATAACTAAAAGACTACACTTTTAGTTATATTTAATTATTAAAAAATAAGCAGAATAAGGGAGGTAAATAATTTAAAGTGAAAATTTTGGTCCAGTTGAGATGAACAATGAATAATACAATTATCTAAGTGGTTGAATATTGAAAAGTATAAACAAGTTTAAAATATAACACGTAATTCTCTATCAGCAAGACAATACACTCACATCCAACAACTAGGATAAACTTGGTTCTGCCAGAATTAAGGGAAACAAAGTATGTCTCAAAAACAGAAAATAAGAAAATAGAGCAGTGTGAATAAAAGGAAATAACAATAACAAAAGATATTTTAACCTTTGGAATTACACTTCAATCACATGAACTACTAATAAAACATATTAAATTAATACATTGAGAACAACTGTTTAACGCATGTTTGAAAATAGAGTATTTTATGTAAAAATTTAAACGACGGGTTTGCCAAATGTCAATAACTAGCATTGAATGATTTTCAATTGGTTCATAAAAACATAAGAGTCCTTTACTCACAATACTGGTAATCCTTTGCAATGTGGTGGAAGTAAGACCTTCAACAAAGAAGGTATTCCATCCGTTGGAATGACACCTGAGACGCAGGAAATCCAGATATAAGAAAAAGAAAATGACCAACAAGCATAATCAATGTTTGAGATACCAACCAATTTGAGTAGATGTTCCAAGACTTAAAGGTTGAGCCCTATTTCCCGAAGACACGGTTACGTTACGAAACAGAACCTCATGATCAAGACCATAGAGCTCCTTTACCTATGTTCCAAAGTGAAATACACATGTAAGAATCTAAAACAACTTATTTATATCAGTTAGATTCAAAATTAAATAAAAAATGTACAAGACATATATTCTGTTTAGAATCACACCTTAACCAAAAGATCAGAAACGGGGTTGCCATCGAACCATTCAGAATGTCTGGATCTACATTCTCCCCACAACAGGCCCCCTTCACCAAATTCTGCCCAACTGGCTGTTCCTGAAATACGCCTACTCAAATACATAACAAGAATACATGAAACTACAAATATGCCATAAATGTGTTCGAGAAGAGAAATTATCCGTAGCGTTTCCCAGGAAATCAAGCATTGAGAGAACTTTACAATTCTAGATCAAATGAATTAATAAAAAAAACGGTTAACAATAATTTATTAGTTACTGTTGAATAAGAGAGAAAAGAGAGACATATGATCAAATACCGTGTGACTAAATAACACAACGGAAGATTTATTATATAGAAGTAAGTAGCTTAGGGCCTAAGCTATGATATATTTACAGAATGAATATTCATCATAATATTATATCCTAAGTAACTTAGAGAGTAAGC
>Ga0228711_1001772_pt1 | contig 32387 bp, 22 predicted proteins | sample MedpolnodulmetaG_2_FD_177996 | JGI IMG/M metagenome (GOLD analysis project Ga0228711, IMG submission 177996) | Root nodule microbial communities from Medicago polymorpha collected in Santa Monica, California, United States - brown nodules | ecosystem: Host-associated > Plants > Roots > Nodule... | reverse complement strand
AAAAAAAACTTTGATCAATAGTTATTTAACAACCAAAACCATCTAAATCATTTCATTTTAAAAAAAAAAACTTCTATATTCTACGTACATAGTTTTGTTTATAATTTTATATAAATGAAGTATCATAATCCTGGAGCAGGACATGACCTCTTCGATGGCAAATCTCACCTTCCAAAAATTTACTGCATTTGTCTTCTTTTTTTTCTTTCTTTCGAACAAGTGCATTTGTCTAATTTTAATTGTCATTTTTTTTTCTATTTCTAATTATCACTTTATAATATCAAATCATCATTACTTATTATTATTTTCACTAATATATTCTTATGAAAATTATGGCTTAGAAATTGAAATAATTTATTTCTCAAAAAGTTGAAAATTAATGTTTTACAATAAATATTTACCATTTATTTTGTCTTTCTTCTTTTTACAGTTTATGAAATCTTTAACATGTGCTCTTAGACACATGTTAGCATAATCTTATTCTTATTTATTCAATTTCATCCAATTTAATAAGTCCACTAATCAAAAATTAATTTGTGTTTTAATAAATGATATTAATTCTATTATTGAAATCAACTATACTTGTCATTTTCTTAAGAATGGTGTACAACCCAAAAACAACAATTAAAATGAGACGGAGAGAGTAATATTGTTGCATTTTCAAGTACAAACTTGAGATCATTTATTTTTTGGTACAAAAAACTTAAGATCTTTAATTAAGTTGGAAGAGTTTCATATAATATCATCCAAACATGCTTGGATAGTTCTTGCTCATGGGACTGGAAGTATGCACATGGCAAACCATGCAATAAGAAAGTTGATCAATGTATACCTCAATTTCGCTTTCCATTTGATGTTAACTTCCGATCAACTACTTTTGTGTGTAAAATTCGATTTGGTTTTAACTTTCAACGACAATTTTCATTTAAGTGAACAATTTTGAGGTGTCTATTGAACAACGAATTCTGCTCTTTACCCAAACGGTTTTGCTCATTCCTAAAGTAAATGTCTGAATTGCCAATTTTCCTTCTTGTTTTCTTCTTCTTCTTTCTTCAACAATCAGAATCTCTTCTCTTCTTCCTCATATACCATTTTCACTACCAATTGGAATTGTGGTTCAAGGATTAAAACATATTTTACGAATTTGTTAATTAAAGAAATTTTTGTGAATTCTTATTGCACTGTTGAGACGCCATAAACAATGGATGTTGTTGTTGACGGTTGATGAGCGTTGATCATTATTTGAGTGGGGGGTTAACAGAGGCAAGAGAGAGGACTACCATAGGTAGATTAATTTTGTGGCTGTCATGGATTAGTAAATCCAATTTCCAACAGATTGAAAACCAACGTGAAAAAAACCATGGATTACAATGGATTGAAAATGACCGACAAAAATCGGAACTGATTGGAATTTAGTAGAAAGTTGGATTTTTGTTGACGGTTGGTGAGCGTTGATCATTATTTAAAGAATTACATAGTTCCTGCGTTGCATTTTCACAATTGGAATCGGAACCGATTGTTGAAGATAGAAGGAGAGTAAGAGAAGGAAAATTGCAATGAAAAAAACCAAAGTGACTTAAGTCACGCTATAGTGATTGTAAATTAACACTAGCGTAAGCAAAACCGGACATTTATTTTTGGAAATGAGCAAAACCGTTTGGGGTCTTGCAATGAACCAATAAACGGGCCAGCCCAAACAAGTAAATGATAACCCAAAGCCCAAAACATGGACTCAAAATAAAAAAATAAAAAATATCTTATAATTCGCGGTGCTCATTACGCACCATAACTCCGGAAGCTCCATCAATGGCGACACTAACTCCAATTTGTTCAATACCAACGAAACTGAATTTGAGAATCCAACAAAAACAACACAATCTCAATTTCTCATTTTTCAATTTCAAAAATCAAAAGCATAATTCAAGAACTTCAACAACAGTAATCCGTTCATCCTCTACCGTTAACGAGAACCAGTCTTCTCCGGGATTATACTCCGCCAAGAAATTCGACCTCACAGCTCCAAACGTCGATCTCGTTCTCGAAGATGTTCGTCCTTACCTCATCTCTGACGGAGGAAACGTCGATGTAGTATCCGTTGAAAACGGCGTCGTTTCTCTTAAGCTACAAGGTGCATGCGAAAGTTGTCCTAGCTCAACCACAACTATGAAAATGGGAATCGAACGTGTTCTTAAGGAGAAATTTGGAGATTCCATTAAAGATATTGTGCAAGTGTTTGATGATGATCAAGCAAGGGAAACAACGGTTGAGGTCAGTGATTTTCCCCTTATTATTAGGTTTATCTTTTATGGTTGTTAATGATTGGATATTAATTAATTTTAATTAGTTTCAGAGTAGAAGTAGTTAGAAGTTAGATGTGATTAGTTGTTAGTTAATTAGTTACATCACCGTATGAAGTGAACAACTTATTGGTGCTGTCAATTTCAAAATCAATCTTTCACGATGTTAACTAATATAGCCAACTAGCCTGTATTAAGAATAATGATAGCTTAATTGTTGGTTAAGAGTCAAATATGAAATTAGTTAGAGCTAGTAATTAGTAGTACTTAGTAGTTAGTGGATGTCTATTTTGATGTACCCTTTACTTTTAACTTTCTCATTTCGTAAGTGATCAATATTATCAATACATAACCCTTTTGAGCTTTTCACCATTTATCCATGGATGCCATGTTTCTCAACAGCCTGTTTGGATAAATAACTTGCAGTTTATAGCACAGGCAATTATTATGATAAACACCTATGTATAAGCTTGCATAAGCTATTTTTATAGCAAAAGATAAAATTGTTAAATTATATTTGTATATGCTATAAATGTTTTTATAAGCTATATTGGAGAACTTCCAAGGTTAAGTTGTAAAATGCTTATGAAAATTGTCGTAAGTTTTCCCAAACACTAGTTGATAAGCTCAGATAAGCCAATCCAAACGGACCCTAAGTGTATGTTTGGTTCCTCTCGAGTAGAATTGATTTTGTCTCCAGATTTGATTCTACTTGAAGCTAGAAATTGGAGGTTTTTATTATAGAATTGATTTTAGCACTCAAATCTATCGTTCAACTCACTTTTACTTAAATGCAACAAAACATCAATCAATTTACCTTGAATTCACTTTTAACTAAAATCAATTTCACAGTATCAATTCACGCACAAACAATTTATGTCAATGCAAAACCAATAACATACATTGATTCTAATTAATATTCAATTTATCTAATATGCATAGAAATGAAATGAAAATGATGAATGTTAGTTGATGTTTGGGTGTTGGTTTTTTAGGCGGTGAATAATCATCTAGAGATATTGAGACCGGCAATTAAAAATTATGGAGGTAGTGTGCAAGTGTTATCTGTTGAAGGTGGTGACTGTGTTGTGGAATATGTTGGACCTGAGTCCATTGGATCAGGTGTTAAAGCTGCGATCAAGGAGAAGTTTCCAGATATTCTCAATGTTACTTTCTCTGCCTAGGTAGCAATTCAATGCAATGCATCCTCATTCTTCATTGCAATTTTGTATTGTCTTTGTAAACTAGTTGATTAAAATACGATCACTCTTTCCTTCTGAATATAGTTGGATATGTATGTATAACATAAGACCCATCATTTGATAGGACTTAAATATGTATCATGTAAGTATTTAACATTACAACAGAGTTACGATTGTTTTCATTTTATTTTGTTTTTATAATTGTGTATCTTAGCTTGCATAGTCTATCTCAATTTTCAACATTACAATACTTCAAACTGCATTTTTATTTTCAACTCAAACTGTTTTCTCTCTTCCTCTCTGTTTTGGCCTGCCATTGTTTTGTTTTTTCTTTGGCACAATTCTTGGAAACATGAAGAAGAAAATATCTGAACCAAAAAATAAACTGTAAACAGGCTAGATGATTGCAGATACCTTGAAAGTTTCTCATATAATAAGATGCAACTGAGAGGGTTATAGTAGATAGTAATGTTGGAGGTTATAAGTATACATGTCATAGGTGATGGATGAAAGTTTCATTCCTTTAGATGAAGTACTCATCTCTATACTGAGCATTGATGTTGGAGGGATTTATGGTGTTCGGCCTCCAGCCGTGTCCTTGAAGCCAAACTACTTGTACCAAATTTTTTACATGCTTTCTTGCCATCTCTTGAGCCAAAAGAAATAAAAAATATGGGTGGTATAAATAACTTGAAGAAAATTGTTAACTTTGTTTTTTATACACTATTGGATTCTATCAACATCCCAGTTAAGCACAAGGAGGCTGAAAGCAATGAACTGAGTGCAAGAATATTTTGTTAAATATTGTATGTAACGTAGTAATAATAAATACATAAGCAGCAACTTTCTTAATAGTAGGTTCACCATGAATAAGTACTCTCTGGATCTAATGAGCAAGTTTCACCACTTGGCTGAACTAACAGAGGGAGATCACTCAATCCAACATTCCAACTTATTGTGTAATGCATTTTTTATTCCTTTCCTTCATCTTGTCCTTCAATTTTTAAACATTGCTCCACATTCATTTCTGTTGATCTTTGAAAGCATTAAATAAGAAACATGATGTTTGCTCTATGGTCTGCGACTCCTCTCAGCAGCATACTCTCCAAGTTTCAAATTTGAATGCAGACCAAAAGTTGAAAGTAATGCATCCCACAACGGAACGTCAGGCTCAAATGACATGTTCTTGATTAATTTTTCTGCTAAATGAACAACAAAAAGCTTAAGTTACCACTAAACTAAGGAGGGTGTATTGGATTGAGATTTCAAGAGATTTTAAAAGACTTTTTGATTATAGAAAAGTCTTGTGGTATTCAATCAAGACTTTTATAAAATATAAAAAAATCTTGTGGTTTTCAATTAAGACAATCAAGACTTTTTTTTCAATGGAATGAAATCCGTCGGTATTCAATTAGGATTTCTCACAAATTATAAAATGTCATTCGATATTCAAAAATTGATAGATTTCGATGGATTCTTTTATGGAATGGATTTTGTGAGACTTTTTGATTAAAAATGTGAACAAAATGCTCATTCAACAATCTCACACAAATTTGTGAGGCTTTGTGAGACTCTCACAATTTTCTTTTCCTTGCTGTCCAAAGAGATTCTTTTTCTCATTAGTTTCCAGGTGCGACATTATTTCAGGTGAACATTATTCTGTTCTGGTTGTAGAAAACTTTCAGTTAATATAGTTCGAGTTACCTGCACCGGAATAATGTTGGTGGATTGCGAGGCTTATAAACTTTGAAGCAGTCTTGATTTTTTTGTTTTGTTTTGAAAGGACGGTAGCATTTTTAAATCACTATACTTTTTCAACCAAATTATTGTTATTATGGAAAACAAATAAAAATGCAAGACTGCTTAAATGTTGGACGTATAAACTTTCATTCTCGTAAAATTTTAGCAATTTGTTCAATTTATTAGTTCTGTTTCAAACTAATTTTCTTTTAAGATGACTCTCTGTCTAAAACCATTTTTAATATGTAAGACGGCTTCAAAGTCTGTTATCAATTAGTAATGAATATTATGGTGTAATACACAATGTTGAAAAAAATAAAAAACATCTCATTAAGCATCTAAAAAAAACACAATTGGCTTGTTGATATAAATCCTTTGAAATTCTGGTAGTCTTTTAAAATCTTAGGATATAAATCCCTTGAAATCCAAATTACAAATCTTTAAAATCTTAAAAGTCATTAAAATCTTACATAGTCTTTTAAAATACACTAGACTTTTTCATGCAAAGTTGTCTTTTAAAATCCTAATCCAATACACCCCCTAAGGCAATCAAATTTGCAGGCAACATCACATCAATAATTCAAATCAACTATATAAGATATACAACGAGTAGCTTAAAAGTGAACAAAAATGAAATCTGGTAATAAAATATGGTTTGCACTTCTCTGATAAACTAAAATATCAAACACTTCACTAATACTGTGCATCGTATAAATCTGAGACAACAATGTTATCACAAATTTGATGGCACGAACCAAATTTAAAATAATACAGGGTGGTCAAATATTCTCAAGTGGCATTTCCTGGCCAATCAATTTTCTAAAGGTAACTTAAAAGAGCTGTGTTTCTGGTGGTGAACTGTACAACTTTCAACATTTTAACAATTGAAGTAATTGAAGCTTGGCATCTGCAAATCATGACAGATTTCATCTTTTTTTTTTTAAAAGTAATTTATTGATTAGATCAAACATGATACTGCTACTCTTCAAGCACCTCAAGTGCTGCAAAAGTGATGTAAGTTAATTTGGTGATTAAGCACATAAATATAAAAAATAACTTGGCCTCTAAAATATAATTACAAGTGCTGCAAGTGATGGGACCCGAAAAGATGGAGGAAAGTATTCTATATACTCGGCCTTCATAGTACGAAATTCATAAAACATGAAACCTTTTACGTTGAACATCAATATATATCGTTAAATGGAAGAAACAGTCTAGTTGAAAGATGACTCACATTGATGTACAAAATAATCAAGTTGAAAGGAAGACTAGTCCGGAAGAGGTACTGCTTCGATGTCCGTGTGACAGAAAGATTCAATCATAGAACTATCAGAGTCAGAGATGTGATTGTGATGGTAACTCCAGGTCAAGGCACCAGGTTCAGTGAGTCTGGGTGGTGGCACTTGGTCCAACCAAGTATTGGAAGTGGAGGTACTCCGCTTCAGTGAGTTTGGACTGTAGTGTCCACTCTGATTTAGGTTTTGTCCCCTAAAAAAAGGAGAAACATGATCACATACCACTGTTTAGTATCTTTTAAGTTTGTATAGGTGATACTGGGAGTCATTGAATCCAACAATTTCAATGGTGCAGATTTGGTGGAAGCTATTTGACTTGCACCTGGTCTCAACAATCATGATCATATATTGAACTTATCATTGATAGAAAACATGAAGAATAAATACTAAAATTGATGGAATCTTTGTATTTTTGTAAGAGACCAATTTTGTCGACGAAAAATTAAAATACCAATATGATTCCTAGGAATATCAAATGTGGGTCAAATGAGTTCTTATAGGGATATTTTAGTCCCTAGTTAGTGGCAAACTAAGGTCATATCAGGTAAAAGAGATTCTAAAAATTGTAAATGGGTAAAGTGACTAAATTTGTTCCCTTGCATTGAAAGGAAAATGAAAAATCCCACTAACCAAACATGTGTTTAAAATAAGTAGAAAAAAGACCAAAGAGAAATCCTTATTCTGCAAATTCTAAAGAAGGTACAGACATATGGTTCGGCTGGACAAATTATAAAACAAATCAAAAAACATGAAACAAATTGTTATGTTTCGTAAAAAGCACCTTACCATAAACACCAGTAAGGCCAACAAGGCAGAACATTTTTTAAAATAACAACGAAGCTCAATTCCAAACCCAATCAAAGAACTCCCAGAGCAAGTTCATCTGAAATGGACAGTTAAAAACTTTCAACCTTACAATTAATCTACCTAAATTGCATCGGTAAAGTCTGGCCTTCCAACGAGTAAGGTAAAAAGTTTGTCAAAAGAATAGTGAAAAAATAAGTAGTCCTCGTGCTTTCTTTTTATAGAAGGCATACCAAAAATAACTTATTTACTCATGTTGAATGCCAGACTATTTGTTTGCAAGGTAAAGAATGTGCAGGAGAATTTCACATTGTTTATACGATACGATTTTGACTTCACCCTTCAAAATCTTGAGTGAAACGTATCATGAGCAAGCCCTTCCTACATAATATGCAGAACAAATTTCTGTTCAAAATCTTGAGAGAATTTATCAGGACCCCATATGGGAAGCCTTTCACACTAAACTTGCTAAGGGAACTCTAAATTCAAGGACAGAGGGCCTTCTGAGAAATTAGATAGAGAAGACGAGAGACTAAATTCTCATCGATATTCATGGAGTCACCGTACAAGGCATATGTAGCAGCCAGCTAGCCTTACTACATAATATATGCTAAATAACAGTGCAACAGAATTCATAACAAACTAGCTGAATCATACTCCTTCTAGAATCTGTTAAATCCAAGTTATATGAAAGGAAAAGATTACCCTGTATCATTTCTCTATTGCCTTTGTCAGTAATTGCATATAAACGTGATTTTCAATTGCTTTACACATGTAGGCTTCGATATAATCATTACCATACAGGGGAAATTTTTTTAAAAGGATTTGAAGCAATCAGAATAAACTCTACTTTTGTCTTAATTGAATCCAGTTTGCTGAATTGCGCACGGGTTTTATCACCAGGCTGAACTTACAGAGAGATGGAGATCACTCAACCCAACTAATTGCCGTCTGTTTTATTATTCCTCGCTCCTTCATTGTGTCCCTCAATTCATTTACACGGCTCCATACTCCTTTCTCACCTTGGATTTTTGAAAGTACTGAGTAAGAAACAGGATGACTGCTCTCCAATCTGCGAATCCTCTCAGCAGCATACTCTCCAAGTTCCAAATTTGAATGCAGGCCACAAGCTGCAAGTAATGCTCCCCACAACACAACATCAGGCTCAAATGGCATATTCTTGATTAAATTTTCTGCTTCGTCAAATCTCCCTGCTCTTCCATACAGGTCCACCATGCAACTATAATGCTCCATCTCTGCTTGTATTCCATACTTTGTCAACATATCCGTGAAGTGCTTTTCACCCTCTTCAACAAGACCAGCATGCACGCATGCCGACAACACATTCACAAATGTAACTTCATCAGGGGCAACACCCACAACTTTCATCCTATCAAACTCCTCGAGTGCTCGTGTAGCTAGTCCATGGCTTGCATAACCTCCAATTATTGCATTCCAAGAAACCAAATTCTTATCCCTAATGGACTCAAAAACACCAAATGCTGCATCCATATCCCCACATTTTGCATACATATCAACGAGCGAGGTCAGCCAGATAACATCATTTGCTATGCCAGACTTGATGATACAAGGGTGAACCTGCAGCCCCATTATAAGAGAGGAAGAACCTGCACATGCATCCAATACACTTGAAAATGTGAAATGATTGGGACGAGTTTCAGTCTTAAACATAAGAACAAAAAGCTTCAATGCATCCACAAATCTCTTGTTTTGCACATACCCACTAATCATTGCTGTCCAAGAAACCACATTCCTCTCACTCATATCATCAAAAACAGACCGTGCTTTGTTAACCTGCTTGTTCTTGACATAACCATTCACCAAAGTAGTCCAAGAAATTATGTTTCTTTGAGGCATTTGATCAAAGGCAGTTTGAGCATCCGCGAATTTTCCCAATTCCATATAACTAGAAACCAAAGCATTCCAAGATGTAACATCTTTCATCGATATATCATCAAACGCTCGACCTAAAGCTTCTTCCTCCTTTAAACCAGCATAAGCTCTGATCAAAGACGACCCAACAAACACATTCAAGTAGAGTCCTAAATGAAATGCCAAAGCATGAACTTGACGAACCAAAACATCCAACTCGGTAATAATAACCGCTCTAAGCAACGTCGAGATGGTGTAGTCATTGGGCACTACACCAGCTCTTCCCATTTGTAAGAAACAGTTGTAGAGTCCCTCTGAGTTTCTAGTTCTCTGAAAACCAGAGAGCATGATGTTCCACGAAACTGTGTCTTTCAGAGGCATTTTATCAAACAGGTCGCGAGCGAGTTGAATTTGATTGTGTTGCACGTAAGCAGTCATAACCATGTTCCAGGAAACAATGTTGCATGATAAAGGGTTTTCATCCAACAGTTTATGAGCTTGTTTAACGTTGTTGTTGTCAATGTAAGTGATAATCATGTAATTAAGTTGTGGTGTTCGGATTGTAACAGTACACATGTTGCGGGAACATGATGTCTTCAACCACAATCTCTTCAGTACATGCATCCTAAGAATAAATATTGGAAACACACATGATACAACAAAAAAGAGAATATTGTTTTTTTCTTTTCTTTTCTTTTCTTTTCTTTCGGATGTGTCCCTATAAAAAAATAGGAGTCAAGTGTATCTATATGCTTTCAACACTCTTTTTTTATTGGATAAAAAACCTATTTTTAAATTATGAGACTCGCCATGATTTAAACCAATTAAAAAATAAGTGTTGAAAAGAGGGTGTTGCTAGCACTCATCCTATATCATATATAAAGAAAGGAAAATGCTAATTGCTAACTCTTTTTTCTTCCAATTATACCCATTTATTAGAAATATTTTTTTTACAAGAATAAATTTGAAATGTTTTTTTATTGACGTCGTTCAAAAAGATAATAATTTATATTATATTTGTTATATTTTTTGAAAGATATTATATTTGTTATACTGTTGGTATCATTGAAAAATATAAGTATAATTTTTTGTTATGAAAGATAAGTATAGTTTTTTTATAATATAAAATATAAAAGTGAAAAATATCTGATATTTATACCTATAATTTTAATTAAAATCAAAGTAAATTTAATCAAAATTTCATAAAAATTATTGTTTGTAATTTATACACATTATCGCAATAAGAAGATGGGACAAGCGAAAATATTGGTGTGTTTGATTTGCAAACCAGTAAGTACTGGATAGAACAGTAAAAAGCATAACAGCACAACACAAGGCAGAACGGCACAGAACAAATTTTTATGGTATTGAATAATTTTTTGTTTTATATGATTTTTGAGGGACGAAATGCTATTTTGGTGTTTTAGACAACTTGTATGTGAGACAAAAAGTTGTGATGTGGTTTGGTGAGGGACAAAAATTTCAGTTTTTGTCCCGTCCCTTGCCTCCAGTTTGTTCTGTCCCTGAAATAGTTTTACAAATCAAACATTGGACAACTGAAGTTGTTCTGTCCCGTCCTTCATTTTTTAACAAATCAAACGCAGATGATATAAGTAGTCTATAAATGTTAACAATTTTTTTTTATTACTTTATCCAAACAAAAACATTTTGAAATGAAAAAAATTTAATTGATTCATTTTAATTGTCTAGCATTCTAAATTTTTCTGAGAAAAAGTTCAATTACTTCATTCAAATATACTCTTAAACTATGAAACACGGATACAGACACGACACCGACACACCGACACCACTAATAATTTGAAAAAATTACATAATTTAGTGTAATTATATGTGTCGGTGTCGTGTCGGACACGACACGTGTCCGACATCGGGACACGGCTAATCCAAGAAGTGTCCGTGTTGCATAGCTCTTAAAACACTTGTTAACTTTGACCCTTTATCCAAAACATGTTCCTAGTGAGGCTAATAATATCAAGCAGCTTCTGAAATTAACATGGAGATGTCCCATGTTTGAACGTATGAAAATATAAGACACTCTCTCTAACTATCTATCAATTCAAAGTATACTTGCAGATGCATGTTCCTTGTCATAATTGGACTGGGCAATGTCAACGACAGTCTCTCCTTAATGGTACACAAATGGAGTAATCAGTGTTATTCCAGCACAATGAAGTTATATAAATGAGAACCTATTTGAAGTCCTCGTAGATAGAGGGACACGGGTTGCAGAAAAGATGCACACGAGAAGAAAGGAAGAAGAAACAAGAAACAGGATCAAGGAGAAGAAAAATAGTTCAACAACATGTTGAAATAAAAAAGGGTAAAAGAACAACTAGCTAATTAAGATTATCTACTCTATTGTATACCCTACAAATTGAGGGGAAGAAAAATAGAAGGCAAGCCAATATGGGACGAAATAGATTTCATGGGTTTCATGTCAGCTCATTCATTCTTTAAAAATACAAATAATGGAATCTAAACAAAGCTTTAGACTATGCAGTAATTCCATCAATTAACAATTTCTATATCACAGCATAAGCTTTGACGGACATTTGAAATATCCAATTGCATTGTTAATTATACGCATATCCAAATAATGTGGTGTCTTTTATTCTAAAAGTACTCCTGCCAATGGTCATTTTGTTGGTCCAAAATAAGTATTACCATATCTTAAGCAGTGATATCGTTTTCATGATATCATTCAACTTTCAATGACTTTTTTTATTCTGAGCAAACACATTTTAACGAAGGAGTAGTTTGGACAATGCAAAGTGAAACAGAAATTCAGTTAGACTAATATCAATGTTTTAAATATTGGCCATTCAAGAAAAAAATGTTTTAAAGATTGACCCAAATCATCATGTTCAACCGATTAAATCAGAAACCGCTCAGTACGCCAGCTGGTTCAATTTTGGTTGCACTTTAATCTAGTTGAACCACTTTTTACCCTCAATTGGTTCTTATCTTCTGTATTATTTAGTTTTGCTTTTAAAAAAATTAGCTATAATCTGAATTCTGATACAACCATATGTACTTTAATCTTGAGCCGACGGAACGATGGCCTAAAAAGTCTCACCGATTTGATTGAGTCCTGAATTTAAAACATAGGCTAATATGCAGCAATAAACCTCCAAGAGTTTGATGGCTGCTATCCACAACATTCATAATTCTCATTACGCTTAAAACAATTGCTACAAAAGTTAAACGCTTTCGCCAGGAAAGAAAACATGAATTGCACTTTTATATTTCTGATACAATAAATGTTTTCTACTAAAAACCTTCCATATAAATATCCATAAGACTGATATCAATAAAACCTTGAAAGGAATTATACAAATTGAAACACCTTTCCACATTGCACCTGACAGATAACATGGAAAACTTAGTTCGGTAAATACATCCATTGACAAGCTTTAAATTCAAGAAACAAGTCCTATAAAGTTAAACCATGTAGGGTTAAATAGTGTTTTGGTTTACACCTATAAAAAAAAAATAGATTCCAACCTTGTAATTTCAATATATTTTGGATTTCAAACTTTAGTCCATCTTCTTGTACAAATAAGCTGACATGGCGCATTACTGTGCAAAATTGATGAGTTGGAAATTTTTATTTCTTTTCAAAAAAAATATTCCATCTGGAATTCTTCCATCGAAGACATAATTTAAATAACTTAAAACATTAAATTTTTAACATAATTAATAAATTCATCCAGGTTCATCTTGATCTTCATCATCCCAATTTAAATCTTCATCCAAACCCATCCAATAAACATGATCCAACATCAACAAAACCCAGCAATAAACTTCATCCAAAAACTCTCACTCTATTGGTTATTCTTCTTCCTCTTTACCACCACCACCAACATCAATAACACCGTCTACCTGTACCACCACGCACCACCACAAACATCTTTATCTTCCTCCTTCTCTTCTCTCTCCGTTCTCTCTACTCCCTTTTCTCTTTCCTTCGATTCTCTTCCCCTTATTTTTCACTCTTCCCTTTTTCCTTCCTCGTTTCCCTTCTTTCCTTTTTCCTTACCCTCTTTCTCTCCTTGTTCTCTCTTTAATTTCCTCTTCAAAAAACTCATCAAACCCTTATCTTATCCTTTTCTCTGCTATGACTACTCTCTCCACTTTCCAACCCAGAAAGAAAACGATTTCAGATCCTTTAGATCCCTCCTCTTCAGAAAATGATATTCGATCCATCCTCTAAGAGAAGAAAACAGAGAGATAGAATAGAGAGAGGTGGTTCTTAGATCTACATTTTTTCATCATCATCAAAGAGAAGATTTGATCAATACATAAGGGTGGTTCAGTTGAAGAATGCGGTGATCGAGAAGGAAGGTGAAGGTTTGATTTTAAAGGGTATCAAGGTATGGGTGGGAGGAAGGTGATGAATGGTGATGGATTTGGGGCTCCTTTTTTTTTAACTTTGTTTTTGTACAGGGGTGGAAATGGGAAGTGAAAGGGTTTGGGGCTGGGGAAAGAATAAGTACGATAAGATTCTCTTTTGTTTTTTAGTTTATGGATTTTCGAATGAATTTTTGGGTTTTCATTTGAGTCTGATGAAATTAAGATATGAGTTTTTGCATTTTCTGGGTTGAAGGGTTGGAGCAGATGAAGGAGATAAGGTGTTTAGTTACTTAGTAATTTAAAATATAGGTGGCATAAAAACAATTAAAAAAGAAATAAAAAAGTCAACTCACATGCGACATCACCATGATTGCACAGTCATATATGTCATGAAGGTCTAAAACAGAAGAATCTTCAAATGACAAAGATTGGAATCTAAAAAAAAAAATACAAGGGTGTACACCAAAACACGCTCAAATGGCAGGGTGCAAAATACCATTTAAGCCAATTAAATATGATGCTTAACAAATCATACCAGTGTCGTCTGTGAAAAATTTAAGCTCTTACCGGAGGAATTAAAGATCTGAGGCCTTTTGTTTTCTAGGTCTTTTATGAGCTGCTGTAGGTGGAGCTCCATGCCCCTATACAAATAAAGTTCCCGAGACCAATCAGTAATAGTACATTATTAAAATGGTCCAAATGTAAATGTAAAACTAATCAATTGACAGGAGAATAATTAGACAAAATACGTTGTGGTGTACCTTGCGTTTTTGGTCCTTTTTGCCAACCCTTTCGCCTGAAACAACAGTTTTATGCATATGTTTAATGATAAATAGATGTCAATTCCCTTACTTCATAGAAATTTTGAAAGCAGGTACAAACAAAATTAATATATATTACCTCCAAAATTCAACGAATCGGGAATAAATGTACGATCCTGATTCCCACCACAAAACAAATGTGTCAGTAGTTTCCAAATCACAAGCCTAAAACAATAGAGGGGAAACTACCAAAAAGAAATAAAAATATGAATTTCCGACCTTTGGTGTGCCTGGTGTTTCACCGTAGGATCCATCACGGAAAGATGAACCTTCGGCCTCTTTATATTGCACCTGCCACATATATCACAACAAGCAATTAAATCAAAGAAATTTGGGGAAAAATAAGCCAGTATAGAATGTTGCTGATTCTATAAACAATCATACATTAGACAGGCATATTGCAAGCCCATGAAAATTCTAACAAGTGAAGTCATCATTTGCTTATAAACATGAATGAATAAATTTTCAGCAAAATATGATTCTCTCAACTTTCTTATACCGATATTACCTGTTTCTGGAGATTCAGCCAAGTTAGTATTTCCCTTCTTAGTTCAAGATGCTCTGCACAAACAGCTTTTGTTGGAACCCTCGGTTTCAAATTAACCTGGAATCACAGAATGCATCATGAACCCAAACATATGGTCAAACTCAACTCGTTACAAAAATTTCATTTTGGATTTAACATATATCTGCCTCAATATAAGACTCTCCTATCTAATTCATGGGTATTGAGAAAGATGGTTAATTTGGTTAATAGCAATAAATTTGTCAGCAATGTTTTAGAAAGAAAGGAAAGCAAGCTGCATTAAAAGTTAAGGTAGTCGGGACAAACCCCGAGATCTTGCAATGTTTGCTCAACCCGTTTTATAGTCCGAACTCCAGCAGTTGAGTTTGAAGCTTGCACCATTTGCTCGAGTGCATATGTCCTCAAATATACACGAAGCTGAAACATTTCTCACTATCAGATAATGCTATGAAGTATGAGAATTTAATAAATTGTGCAAATTGCCCCTCATTAAAAAAAATTATTTGAAATATTTTGATCAATGCAAGATCAAAATTTTGAAGATCAGAATTCTGGTTAATGCCAGTGCTGCAAAACGAAGTTTTAAGTTAGCTTGTCTACTGCCTAACACAAATTTCCTCCGGATTAGAGACTACCGATGTAATGCAACATTATGAAAATTATGCCTAGGGTTCTGCTTAAATGATACACCAGCACCTCTAACAGAGCTACTTGACGGAGGAAGCATTTTGACTGTCGTTAGACAATTTAGGGAAGCAATTTGATATTTCGCTATTTAGGGTGCCCAAATTGCCAGCACTTACAATTTCAGAACATAAAATGGTAGTATACTCAAATAACTTACCATGCGAAGAGAAGCTAGAGTAGAAGCATTATCTGCAGAAGGCATGACCATTTGTGGAAGTTGCACATTTGAAGGAGATACAGTTTCACCAGGGACAGCCCTCTCTGTAAGTTCTGTATCAGCATTTGTAGCAACAGCCAATTGAGACTGTTCAGTAACCTGAAAAATGTATAAAATCAATATCCCAGGCACAAATGTGCAAGTACAGATCATGTGAAATACATTTTATACATTCCACGAATTTTGTTGCCCCAAATTGGTAATTATAAAACAAGAACAAGTGATTCAAGAACACTACTTCAGCATATATTTTACTGTCAGTAAAAATTAAGTGATTAAGTTATGACTACAAAGCTCTAACTTTAGTTTACCTCCCGTGCAAACAAAAAAGTGCACAGCATACTAGGAAACATTCCCCAATATTCAAAGTGATGGGTAGGAATTTATAATCAAGATTTCTCAAGAAATCAGAATTAGATCATAAGAAATTTGACCTTGAATCTTGATAACAACTCCTGAGTTAATGGTGTATTGGTAAATCAATCTAGAAACAATTACCTTAGAAGCCATCCGTAATTCAGCTATCCTTTTTGCTTCAATAAGAACCTGCAAGTTAAAACAATATAAGTAGCCATCCGTCATTTACTATGAGGGTAAACCAATGGCAGAAATGTATGAAGTATTATTTTTTTCTTTAAAGGACAGAACCTCTTCATCTCTTTTCTCTTGTTGTCTTGTTTGGGAGAGGACCATGGACAGTGCCCGTTTTCGCTCCATTTCTTGTGAAACATTATATGGTTCCTACATTGAAAAGAGAAAACAAGTTACTATCACCACATTGCAATGGCTTAAGGCAGGTGAGAGTCTGTTTAAACAGTAAATGTATACTCAGACAAAAGAGAGTAACTACTTCAAAACGTCATACATCAATATAAAATTTGACTTCACCTTAATGATAGGATGTGTTGCAATGTCCCCCGAAGATGCAGCCCTGGCAAGTAATATAGCCCGCAACACTACATGACAGGGACGTGTGAAAAAAAATCAAGTTCAAAATTTCACATTTTTGCTCATGCAGTCTCCATATCATCAGAATTGAAAGCATGAGTTTTTTTTTTTTTTTTTTACAATTGAGAGTGTGAGTTAAATGACATGAATAGCGGAGTGCAATATATAATAATTATTGAACAAAGACGTACCACTATAATATCGATCCTTTAACTCCTCTACAGTCCGAGATGATGGGAACCTATCAGCTATCACAACAAAACGAAGATCGAACCTCTCACACAAATCAAATAATTCATTTGTCTCCTCCTTGGTCCACATCTAGGTAGAAAAAGCAGAATCAGGTATATTAATGCATTGAACATTTGGTAAAAGAGATTGATATAAAAAAACTGATAGAATGTCAATGTGTTTCAACTTTCAATTGAGTAAAGCATAGAACTTAACAATTGCAGTCAAAACAGGATAATTGTATACGATAAATTGTACAATGGGATGCAGTGTACAAAAGAGGTCCTTGCAAATAAGCCAGGTCAATTGATATATAAATTGATCGCAAACTTTCCCTCATTTTTTATGTCTAAACTGATATTGTTTTCTTGGTCTAGAAACCTATCATCGTATCCGATCCAAAGGACATGATTTTGTTAAAAAGAAAAATCCCCTCACGGTAGCAATTGTTCAAATTTGGAAGCTTTAAAAATCCCATCCATACAGTTATCTCTCACTGTCATTACCCAATTTGGAAGCTTTAAAAAAATCTAACAAATTCCTACATGTTTCCATAATGTGGCTCTACAAATCATGAATGGATTGATTTATCATGACAGTTCTCCAAAGATGTACATGTAATTGGAGGAAAATCTCCCAAGATGTCCCAAACTATGGTAAATATAAGGTCTATCAAAACTTAATTTTCGAATAAATTTTGTCGCTTAAAAGCAAACTGTATTCTTATGTATTTTAATACCCTATAAGAAAATCTGACTATTAAATAAATATATGTTGGTTGCTAATAGTTTGCCTCACAAGAGATAACCCTCAGTAAAATTAAATGAGAAATTTGGCCAAGACTCCATCGCCAAAACCAAAGTAGAGTTGTGATTGATATGGTTCTGCTCAGGTTTCTAGAATGCTATTGTTGTCAAATGTCAACTCATCCACACAAAATTGAATATTAATCCCACATCACACTAAACTCTACTTTTACATGAAATCTGTGATAAATTATTGAGTAAAGAAAAAACTTCAAGGGCTGTACCAGCTTAGGTTGTTCTTATTAGCCAACACAAGAATAATCCAATATCCTTCAGCGGAAAATAGAGGCTTCAATTTGTATTAGTTATAAGCTTCAACATAAGTAATCGCCAATGAACAAATTTTAAGTTTTATACACACACACACAATGGAAGTCAATGAAGGTCCCACAATCACAATCACAGCTCGATACATTACATAAAATAAATTTCAGTTCAGTTAGCATGAATTTGCAACATTTTTGTAGTTTAAGTAAACTTATGGATAAATTTCCAAAAAATTGTACAATTAGACATGATTACCCACAGGATCTGTCAAATACTTTTCGTATTCCTCATCTGTGTATTTGACAATGTCAACAGACTGCATCACATCAAATAGAAGATTGTGAATAAAACCAAAAATATAAGCAATGAATAGGAAGCACGAAGAGAGAGAGAGTAACACAAATTTAGCTACCTTGTTGTACTTGGCAAAAGAATAGTCTCCAGTAGGTAGAACACCATTGACTACTCGAACCTGAAAAAGAAGTGACACATAAACAAAAACTTCCATGCTTATAAATAATCACAGGTAATAATCAAACAGATATTGTGACTGACCCAATGGTAAAGATGAAGATCATCTTTACGAGCAGAATTGGTGAAAGGAAGCCATTGCCAAGTAACCTGAAAAACATAATAACCAAGTTTGGATAATCATCTTAATCAAGTATGTATCACATAAGTGCTTATGAAAATAAGCTGAAAACGACTTATGGAAACTGTTTACGTGAATAGATAAGTTGAATCAAATAATAAAAACCTTTTCATGAGTAGGAGGCTTTTTCTTCAATTGAGAAGCATCAATTGATGGCATAAGAGGTGGCATTCCACCAGTAAGTGCATAAACCTAAAAATAATACAATTCAATTAAAATCAAATCAGTGATAAAAAGAAAAAAAAAGAATAAAGTGAGTGGGTAATGAATAACCTAACCTCGCGTGAAATGCCATCAGGTTTTCTCTGAGATTCTTTGGGAGGTCGAGATTTTTTATTATCAAGAGAAGATGGAAATGAGTTTTTGTGCAAACCAAGAATATCCTTCGCGTCCATTTAGGGTTTCATAGGAACAACCAAAAACCTTGCATTCAATTCAATTGGGGAAAACCTATCGTATGAAATCACTCCTCTACTTCAATTTTCCCTCTCAATTTCTCAACTGTTCGACAACCTCCGATGCTTCGACGTTGTACTGTCTTCCCAAAATTACTGTTTTTTTATAACTGACAAAATATATTCTTTTCGAGGAATAATAACTAACAAAAATATTTGGTAATAGTCATTTTTATCCTTGTATTGACGATATTTATTTGTATATCTATTTTAGCGAGCGAATTTGACATATATCTTATCTTAATCGACTACTTCTAAAATATTGTCTAAATTATTTTATCTAATAATCACTTTTATTATGATATCTATCATCAATCTAAGAAAAGAAACTTCAATAAAAAAAAAAACTCAACGCACATAAATTTGTTTAAGGGTAAATAAGTAGATAATTATTCAAAAAAAATAAAATAAATTATTGGATCATGTGCATGGTTTAGACAATCGTCCATATTGGATCAAGAGTAACTACACAAGTAAGTTGTACACAACATCTTAACTTAATACCTTAAGACGTTAGGTTTACGAGGCCTTTCACTTGTATACATTTCTATAACATGTAGGGCTTCTAACTCAAATTTGCTGAACAACGTAATGTCATCTAAAAAGTTTCCATGTCTCCAATATTTTACAAATTAATATACGATCATAAATTTTGGTACTTGATACATACTTTTTTAACACTTTTTTTGTAAGAATTATTGGCCGTGTATTTCATTCATTTGTTGCACAATAGCGTGTACACAATCTTACATTGATACTAATAATAAGGTACCTAACTCCTATACAATCGTCTAATCGTTCACAATTATTTTTCATAATATACACATTATACAAAAAAGATATTTAAATGCACCGCTGTAGTTGAAATTGAATGTTGACAGATTTTGAGGCTATCTCTAAAAGTCTCACATTGTGAGGATGTCAGCAATTTTATAATAAGATAAAACATGTAAGACGTACATTTGACCGTGGACCAGAAGATACACATAATAATTAGAGGTAAATCATGAATGAATATATAGATATAGGAATTAAGATAATCAAGAATCGACGGTGCCTAAACAATATAAAGAAATTTCTATTTCACCAATGACCCAAACCGTAGGATATATAAATCGAGCTACTGAAGAATTAGTCCAAACTATGTCCACAGTCAGAAATTTCTAAAGATTAGCATTTTTTAGAGTGTTTGACACTTTTCAAAATTTATATTCCAAAACTGACTAAAAGTGTGCGGATTGTATGATCCAAACTAAAAGTCCTAGCAAAATTATCAAGACAATCTACTCATTTTCAACATCTATACTATATATAAAGAAAACAAAACAACCATTTTCATCTTTTTTGGGTTGACTTTTTCTCTTTACAATAATACCTTCAAATTTCAATACAAATAGCAAATACAGATTTCCAATTTTTTCTTTTATCTTTAAAAAAAAAGGAATTTAGATTATATTTTTTTGTTATATTATTGGTTTCATTTTGTTGGTTTCATTGAAAGATAATTTAGTTTAAGCATATCAAGTAGATGGACACGAATAAGAATAAAATTAAAACTTTGTTTCTCTACCTTGGAAGGTTAAACACGATTGCTAAGGAGGGAAGCAATTATTTCAAAAGTTGAAGTCAAGATAGAAAAAAGAAGTAAGACTTCTTATGTTAAACTTCTACTTTTGCATCATTAGTATATGATACTTGATGATTAATCTCATATTTGTTGAAATAAATACAGTTTTAAAGAATATAAGTGAAGTTCACCTAGGTTGGCAATGGAACAAATTCATAGAAAAATATCATCATTTTTCAATTTTTCAAACGTTAATGCAATAAAAATAGCAAAAAGACGACGCGTGCCCTTCTTTTTGCTGGGATACATAATATCCATTCCACAAAATTACAAAACAAACAGTAGTAGATTCAAAAAAAAAAATCAGAAATACATTTCCAATGACGACCTTAAGGCACTCAAACATTTACAACCAATATCCCATTGACAAAATTAAAAGTGTAACCACATTTATCTAATCAAATTCCTCCTCATGCAAGGTACATCATCTTTCAAAATCTTCTTTCTACTATACTATATGGATTTCATAGAACTCTGCTGACTGTAGTCTAACCCGAAATGGAAACCCTTTTTCTTTATTCAATCATGGTCATCGCATTGATAAGAAATAAGAAGTCATGTTTAATTAAAATTAGTCACTTTGACTTACCGTTTTTATGTAAATTATAAGTAAAAAGGCAGTAGGAACTAGAATGAAGAGTGCAGTAGCTATAAATGCGAGAATATTGACTTCCATAATCTCTATGTTTTCTTTCTCTTTTATTTCTAATAAATACTTCGGGATTTAATTCCATAGAAATGAAAAATCTTTCGTCAGTAAATTCAGTGGTATAAATTTTATCTCGATGATATAAAATCGGATCAATATCACAAATAACAATATCTGAGCTATCAAATCAATTCATCGTCGAGAATTAAATAGTATAACACTGGAAGATCTTTTACCCATACCAAATAAAAAAATTACTTTCTGATGCAATGAAAAATTCTTTTCTCTTTCTTCGGCCGAACCTTTACCTTAAACTAAAAAAGAAAAGAGGAATCCCTGTTAGAAATGATATTTTTTTCTTTTTTATTCCCTTTCACATACGAAATCAATGATATTTTTTGGATTTCTATCCATCGGGACTGACGGGACTCGAACCTGCAGCTTCCACCTTGACAGGGCGGTGCTCTGACCAATTGAACTACAATCCCAGAAAAAAGTTGTATAGCATACATATTCTTACTATTTCATTCAAACCCTTTGTTTTTCAATTTTAGATTCGAATTGTGTTTACAAGATAAAACAAAGAAACAACTCTTTTTAAAGAACACGAAATCCAGCCGCATCTCCAATGATGACCTTTGCCTCACCCAAAGGTCACTTGAATTCCTCAGGCATGTGAATAGTTGCATATGAGTCTAACTAACCACATCAGAAGGTGCATCTACCATATTAGATGGAATTCAAGCTTAGGATGAGAGTGCATCTTTCTTAAACAAGTCGTCCACTAAATGGCCATATTTCTGGAGTCCCTTGAATAATTTTCTTGTTGTGTTCCAAATGTTGCACCGGGTATCCCCCCTATTCTTATCATTAAATAATGGTTACCTTTGTGATAGTCACTCCTAAAATCTTGGGGTAGAGGTAGAATCCACACATTTAACACTAGATTTCACCTTTTAAAAAGATTCCACCTCTTAGGTTTTAGCAATCAAACTTTGTCATAATCTACAAACTTTCCGGTTCGCATTTCCTGTGATTTGAACATGAGCTTTCCCATTTTTCAAAGAATCTACAAAGGCCTGTTTGGTTTGAGCTTATGAAAAATAGCTTATGTAAATATAAATAAACAAGTTTTTATTTTAATTTATAAACTCTTATTAACGAAAATTGTATTTTCATAAATGGTTTTTTTATAAACTACCTTAAAAACTTATAAATAATACATAAAAACTTATTTATTTGCATAAGATTTTAGATAAGCTCTAAAATAAGCTAATCCAAACGGGGCCTAAATATCAAAAGATTCTCCATCTAAAAGTTGAAAGCTATAAAAAGTGTCTCAAGGTCATATTATAGTGTATAAGACACAGCATCCCAAAAACAGACAACGTCAAAGTTTATGTCAAACAAACACGTCAAAGCTCAGGATTCTACAAGCATTCTACCAAACCAATTTTATGAGCAACGGGACTAGATATGAATTATGTAAAGCAAATCCAACAATAAAGGCATATCCGCTTTACTTACAATATACTCCCTCCATCCCAAATTATAAGCAAAAAATACCAACTTTTATCATACCATATTTAATTATGTTTTTTCAAAAACTTATATTTTTCAAAGGAAAATTAAATGCAAAGTACATTCAATTTGCTTTCTTTTTTATTTTCTCTATAATCAACTATCAAAAATTATTTTTACATCTTCCTATAAAACTTATTTCAAAGATAACACAAAACTATGTTACAAACTTTAGTTTTAAGTGTGATTTTATTTTTTTACTTATAATATGAAAAGGAGGGAGTATTTAGAAACAATACCGGCCACAATAATAAACAAGCCTTCATTAATAGAAATATAGAAGGATTTATTTCATAAGATGCTTTCGGAGCCCAGAGATTACCAATGGCTTCAACAATCGCAACTTTCAAATCTCCGTTCTTTATGAAAATCATAAGGCTTAACATTTTGATATTGTGATATCCAACAAGACTTAAGAGACAGTTGGCATATTAATGGTAACAAATGGCCTCAGCGGTAGTGACAATTAGCATATATCGATCACATAGAAGATCTGGTAATACGTGCAAGTAATACATCATTGGCCACATCAACGCTATTTTTCTTAAAAATATGTCATTCAATGTTTTAAATTAGAAAATCAAAGCTGGAAACACTTCTCATAAGAAAAATACTATGAAAAACCAATACAATTAAACTAATGCAATCAATCATGTAATACATCATGCATCAGAGAGATTCCCATCGACAAATCATCATGTTCTCAAATTAGGAGATCTGATGTCCCTGTCTATTTTATCGTCACTTGCAAGTTCATAACCATGATGAAACCAAATCAAGCAAAACAACTAGATTTCCACAAGTAACAAAACAGCAACAACAACTACGAAAACCAATTGTATCACAACAAAAATGGAACAACAATTATGTAAACCATCTGAATCACTAATCAAAAACTTATGCATCAACATTATCCAGCTCAGTCTATGGGAATCTCAAATAAAGCTGTGGATAGATATGGCAATTAATTTCAACATTATCAACAATCAAGATCAGTATCAACATACAACGTTCACTACTGATCTTGTTTGTTGACAACGCGAAAATCAATGGTCCGTATCTAGACGTTATCAACACTCAACATATTATTACATAGAAAATCTTAATCCTAATAATTGATATAAACGCATCAGAGATTTTCCCATTAGACAAATCAACATTCTCCTTCTGGAGTGCTGAGTCCCTGTCTATCTTGTCATCATCTGCGCATAAGGGTTAGGACCAACTTATATGTTAATATTTAACAAGTGCATAGAGCTTTACATTCTAAACAACATAATCAGCTCAAGATTCGACCCAAAATATATTTTTAAACAAAATCCATTTTTTCTAAAGAAATCTAATTTTGTAATAAATTGTGCATCAGAGAGATTCCCACAGACAAATCAGCATTTTCTCTAATTAGGAGATCTGATGTCCCTGTCTAGTTTGTCATCATTTGCACTATACAAAACCCAGAAAATGATAAATTAAACAGAAATTTCAAGAATAACAACAACATAATTGTTCCAAGAACAACAATTAACAAATATCAACAAACAACTTAACAAAATTAAACTCATGTTTTTCCAAAGATTTGTATCAACGAAACAGATCAAAAAAGTAAATAAAATCAGGGCCTCAGAGTAAAAATTGTTTCATAGAAATTAATCTCAAAGTATATTTAACACCATCATAGGCACACAGATAAACAAACGAAATTGACTTTGAAAAACATGATTAAATAAACAATTGAAGTAAGGTAAACCATAAAAAAACCAAAATCATTTCCAAAAAATAAATAGCTAAGAACAGGTGATATTTGGACATATCAAAAATCAAATTGGACACATAAAAAACGAGAGGTCTCAGGTTATTTAAACACATCATAATCTAAAAAAGATTATCAGACAATGTAGGCAAATAAAAACACATCACTGACCTCACATTTTAACAAGATAAAACCATCAAACACTATAAAGAACCATAAATTTAAACGTTCAATGCAAGAGAAAAGAAAAAAAGAGTTGACTCAGTGGTGGCTAGATTAATTTAGGTTCGATTCTGCCTGCAATTGTCCTCACCTCAAAATCAGAAGAGGGAGCTTTGTATCGTCATTGTCAACAATTTTTCATTGAAGCAAAAATAATAAAAAAATGAAGGAAAAAAGAAGAAGATAGATCACTCAGTTCAGCGGGGTTATCGACACGCAAAGCAATCTCTCGAAAGAGAAGAAAGCACTGCACTGCGGTCTGTTGAGCTTGAATTTTATGGAGTCATCATCGTGATCTCATACTAACTATACTATGCAGTATGCACAACAAATAACAAAGAAAGACTAAAACAAAATCAAATGGATAAACTATATAATCAATATCGAAATTCAAACAAACTTCAATAGACTAAATTGGATACGGGAGCGGAGAGACTCGACTGGGTTTTGTTTCTCAACAGCCGCATCTGATCTGAATTTATAGGAAGAGTTAATTAGGGTTTTTGATAACACGCTGTCGTTTTGAAAGGCAACTGTGGTCCGAAGCCCAAATCACCTAGAAGCACTCTCAGCCCAACACTTGAGAGACTACACTAAGTTTCACCGTACCATATTAGCATGAAAATTGTTCTTCTCCCAACAAACAAACTATCACTCCCATACAAACCGACCAAAATAACCTCGTATGAGTTAACTCGTGTTTCATATAACAGAGCATAACATGTACAAGTTAACTCATGCTGGGATTATAACGTTGGGTTATAACCTCCATGAGTTAACTCGTGTTTCGTATAACAGAGCATAACATGTACAAGTTAACTCATGCTGGGATTATAACGTTGGGTTATAACCTCCATGAATTAACTCACATTGTGGTTATAACCTAGATGAGTTAACCCACGTTGGGTTATAGCCTACGTGATTTAAGCCATGTTGGATGTATCAATGTAGCGAACGTGACTTAAGTCACGAGTATAACACTTGCGTGACTTAAGTTACATGGGGTATTTTCGTCAAGTTGTACGGGAGGAGCAATTTTTGCTAGGAGAAGAACAATTTTCCATTGTGTTGTTATTTTTTTTTTTTTTTGTATTTTAACGAATTAAATAAGTTTTTGATCTCAATAAAATAATTAATTTTTGTTTTAGTCCTTGTAAAAAATGGTGTGTCCTTATAAAGTATTTCACCATAGTGTTTTAGTCCTTGTTAAAGTCAAATTTGTTTAACTATTTGTAAACTTTTAAATTCTTGAATGGTTTTTTACACATATTTATAACATAATAAAAAGTTCCTCCATATAAAATAAGCTCAAAATATAATTTATAGGTCAAAATTTTCATTACTTTTATCTTAATAATATTTTAAAAAGTCATATTTAATTTTTTTTTTTTTGAAAAATTTTAATTTTTTTTAAGAACTTTTTACAAGGTTCTAAATAAGATTGCAAAGTGACATTCAAAAATTCAAAAATTTAAGGATAGTTAAACAAATTTAAATTTAATAATAAGGAATAAAACTTTATGCTGAAATTTAATTATGAGTCCAATTTATTATTTATTAAAGACTTTATTTTAAATAAACATGATCTCTTTAGAAGCTTAGTACGGACTATCAGCATGTTTATACATCTATTTTGTGATTGTGCTAAGTGGCTGTGGTTTAATTTCACTGATTTTTTCTCGGGTAGAGTGACTTTAACATTAGAAGAGACGATGTTAGCGTTTCATTAAGATGTTAACTTGATTACTTAGAGTAATGATATCCAGTACTTCATTGTAAGGAAGCATTCAACAAAGAGTAATGATATTTTCCTTAAAAAAAAAAGAGTAATGATATTTGTAGCCATAGTTTTAAAACTCAGCTCGAACTGGCTGAACGGGGAATCGGTGGATAGGCCGGTTCGAGCAGGCCTTTGGATTGACCATGCAGTTAGCTCGATGAGAACCGGTCAAAACCGGTGACTCGGTCGAGTATTTGGTTGGACCGGATTGAAACAAGAACATATTTTAATTAAAATTATGTTGTGAAAAGTAGCGCTAGTGGGAGTTGAACTCGTTATCCGCCTATTAAAGAGAACTCTCCAAGCCACTAAAACTCTATCCATTTTTGTGTTCAAATTACTTTTATTATGATTATAATAACACATGTTTGTCGTCTAAATATTTTTTATTATAAAACAAATACCTTTCAATTTTGTTTTAATTTTTTTATGATAAAAATACCTCGTAAAATAAACGTATATAATATTTATCAAAATCATCTTTAAAAAAAAATTGTCCAAATCATAAGCATATATAATTATTTCAACAAAAAAACACAAGCTCAAATATTTTATTTAAAACTCATAACAATTAGTTTATAAAATTATGTTTGTGGCATATTTATTTTTATTCTATTCCATATGTGTCATTATTTTAGTTTTTGGAGTGACCGAGTCACCGGTTCAATCCGATTTAAACTGATAAAATACCTATAAAAATTTAATCTAAACACCGAGTTATCTAATCGAGTCATCCGGTTTGATTCGATTCAGCCATGCGGTTCAACCAATGACCCGATGGTACGACCATTGACTTAATGACCCAGTACCTCTGCCGAGTCGATGACCGAACCGAGTTTTAAAACTATGTTTATACCCTTTCAATTTTCCAACACTCACTTAAAAAATACTACTATTATTTACTCTATTTTTCTCTGAAACGAGTGACTAGCAAATATTTTCCTTTAACAAAACTAGTTTTATATATCTTTCTAAACATTTTTTGAAGTTGAATATGTCTTCTCATTAAAATCATTTTATTTTCCTAGAAGTATTGTATACTCTATAAGTTATGTGTTGTATGTCAAAGGCGGATCTAGACATATCATTTTAAGAAAAAACAAAATTTTGGATTCAACAAAGAAATTTTTTAAATTTGGACATTTAGAAGTTATATATTTAAGGGTGAAACATTTAAGCATATCCAACATTATGGCACAGTGGTAAATGCTGGCATTATTTGCTTACAGGTCCTAGTTTCAACAGAAAGGGCAGCGCCGACGACAAGGAGAGGGAGAAGCCGTGAAGTGATGACGGTAACAAGAAGAAGAAGAAGGAGATACATGAACAAACGCCTTTTTTTTTTTTAAAACAAGTGTTTTTTCCAACCCTTTTAATCCTAACCCTTGGTTTTCTATTTTGCCACGTGTCACACATCCATGATGGTAAATGGGCTAAATGATGCAAACTTAAATGGAGCAAAGATGGACTCCACTTTTTTACAATTGATATTAATGTTTTAAAAAATTGTGAAGCATAAAAAAGCATTTCAGGGGTCAAACCGAGTTCCATGTGCTTGCAAGGCAATCACTCTTCCACTAGACCATTGAAGTTTATATGTAGATAGGTGATGCACTAAATATATAATCAATATTTGAAGCCTTGTAAAAAAAAGGGGTAATAATCTGGTGTGGCAGATGCCACACCATGCCTTATGGTGGATCCGCCCCTGTTGTATGTAGTCTGAAAATGATTACATGACATAAACCCCATTTGCTTTTTGTATCACATATTTTCCTATTTTAATGGTATATATCTCATAATGAACAAATATGGATGTCAAGATGAAGCAAATGATCCTTTCAAAAAAAATGAACCATCCTTTAAAAGAGATGAAACAAATGATAAAGCTTCTCAAAGAAGATGTGGATTCCTTTTCCAGAATGGCAGCAATGTATTACAAGAAGCACCCAGAGCTTGTGAAATTTGTTGAAGAGTTTTACCGAGCATACCAAGCATTGACTGAGAGAGATGATCATGCAACTGGAGTGAAACGCATACACCATATACTACCTGCCATTTACATGCCAACAAATTTTTGGCAACAATCCTTCCTTGTATTCACCAGATACTACTTGCCACTCGCATACCTTTTTTGACTCAGATGAATTCCAAAAGGATACTTCTACTCATGAAACAGATACTGCAATAAGCAAAAATGGTATGAAACGACTTAATGATTTCTTCATGACATGAGAGTCAGTAAGTCATGTAAAGTTCGCAGAAGGGCGTTTAAGAGGGGGCTCAATTTTCTTGACATAGTGAAGACTAATGGAGTAAATGATGGAAGCCATGATACTAGGAATCATGTTATATCTTATTTCAAGCGAATGGCCAAAACTGAGACAACATTTTTGGCATTAAAGATAGCCCTTACTAAACTTGAAAGTGAAAAGGAAGATGGTTTGGTTTAGTATCGACCAAGTCTGGAAAGATTGTATAATCTAGAATCATAAATATCTCGTGCAAGAGAAAGGACTTGACGATCAAGCCATTGAAGGAAACCCTTGCTAAATTGCAGGCTGATAGAGAAAATAATCTTGCTGAATTGAAGTACCAATAATGCTTAGAGAAAATATGTAATCTGGAGAAAATATTTCATCTGCTCAAAAGGATATATGAGAAATTAATGAACGAGCTAATGGAGCTGAAACTGAAGCTGTCCATTTTCAGTATAACCAATCATTGACATTCACAAAATAAAAGGCATAACTAGTTAATGGAGACATTGCCAAAACTGGAGAAGAAATTAGTTCAAACGGAGTAGAACAAGGAGAACTAATGAGCAAGTTAGTATAGATAAAAAAATTGAGGACATGAAGTTAGAAATTGTAACCTATCAAAACATGTGACTCTTTGTTATCGAAATTCTAGTTTGGAGCATAAGCTCTCTTGTGTAGCAAAAAAAGGTGCATGAACTAAATTGCAAGATAAATATTGGGGCTGAAAAGTTACATACTTATGAACAAAAGTGTCTTCTCTTGGAAAGATCAAATCAGACTCTACAATATGCTCTGCAATCTGCATTCTTTGGCACAGAAATGAGGTCTCAAAGTGAATAACTTAACGAGAAGCACAAGAAATTGGGTAGACCTTGCATACAACAAGAGGAGAGGTTGTGATTCATCCAGGCTGAAAATTCTTTGCAAACTCTTTAGAATTTGCATTCTCAACCTCAGGAAGAACTTAGATCTCTATAGCTGCTGAGCTTCATAACAAGCTTGAAACTCGGGAGGCAATGGAATCACATAAGCCGGCTTTATAGGCTGAAGTACACACAGCCAAGGAGGAAAAAAATTCTAAATGATCTCAAATTGTCTTTTTTGTCTTTGTATATAAATAATTTACAGGATGAGATATTAAATTTGAGGGAAGCAATACGAGGAAACTTGAACCGGAGGTTGGACTGCAAGCATATGAAAGAAATGCTCTTCTACGGGAAATTTATTGTCTTAAAGGGGATCATAATGATGTGAATAAAAAACATGAATCCACGATGAAGGATGTCAAATCAAAGCCTTTCCTCATCTTTACAGACATTGAAACATGAAAACTCAAAGCTGGAGGAAACTTATGAGGCTGAAAAAGCAGCTTTGAAGGAAAAATTGGAGAAATGCTTAGTGAAAGGCCAATCAATAACAAACCATACAATTATTAGATCAAACTTTGTTTTGGAAATAAAATTAGTGCAATATAAATCAATTTATTTTAAACTAAATTCTAAATCACTTCTAACCAATTTTTAGAGGGATTAAACATATGCAAAATCAACTCAATTCAAAATAACTCATCCCCAATTTTAATGGGACCAGTCCATGATTCAATTACATGTTTTTGTTTCTTTTTATTACAGTAACAGCTAAATGTGAAATAGGAAAAACAAGTGTGAATATAGATTTTAAAGTGATCCTTGAAAAATTAAAAACATCATCAGTACATGGTTAGTTTTTATTGACCAATTATATGACTGATGCAGTGAAAAAGTCTATTCCACCAAAAGACAACACTTAAGGGGGGTGGAAATAGCTGTTTTAAATTTTATTAGTATTTCGGGATATTTTTGTAATTTCGTTCGTTTTGTTTCATCCTTAGGGTTTTGTTAACACTATTTATATTTGTTTTGCCGTCATGAGAATGAGACTTGATGTTTAATAAAATTTGAGAAATTCTCAATCTTTTGCTATCAATCTCTCTGGTATTTGTAGAATCAACGAGGATTTGATATTTTGTTTTGTTTCATCATGTACCCTTTTGTCAGCCTATACTTCAACATCATCTCATTCTTCCTGCCAAAACCAGTACTATATATTTTTCCCTTGAAAGAAGAGAGCAAAACACAAAATGCTCAGCTGCACGCTACTATTACTGTGGCTGATGTCGATGCCTCTACTGCTGCCATTGCAGCCGCAACAACAACCTCATCATCTCATAGCTGTGAATGTTTGTGCTCATGATGATATCACTACTCTCGCTACTGTAGCTTCCACAAGTAACAATTTTTTTACACTCATTGTTAAGCATCTATTTCCTATTACAATGGAATCAATGTTTCATATCACGAAAGCGCCACAATTCTTGATATTGTAGAGTTGTATTTTAGTTAAATACCACCAAATGCAACGACGTTACAACTTTTTACACCAATCCCTTTGAGGCTTTAGAAACATAAAAAAACCATGAAGTGGCAGCATACCTGCAATTGCAGACCTTATCTCAAAATCCTAATGTATACAAGAAACAATTTAGACATTAGATTATACAGCTGAACAAGGTTGTTTTGACCAAAACATATTTGAATCAAGCATTCAAAATAGTTAGTTATTTGAAATCTTTAGTTTCACAAGAGTAAAATGTGTCTAATCTGAACCCCGTGAGCTTAGCTCAGTTGGTAGGGATATTGCATATTATATGCAGGGACCGGGGTTCGAACCCCGGACACTCCACTTCTCCACAATGAAATTGTGCGAGCTCTAACCACTAGGCTACTTGACAAAAAAAAAAAAAAATGCCTAATCTGCATGTTGACTTATTTTTTACATTCTTGTGAATGTCAGCTTATATTATCAATTACAAATGAAACTATTAAGACTACCCCAATATCTGGTTCGCAAAACAATTAAATTTTGTTTTCAGTTTTAATGAATTTCCTTTTTCACTAATCATCGTTTCCCTATGATGTAACTTTGTGCTCTTAAATATGCACATATTTACCGGCGTGGCCATAAAGAAAAGCTACGCTGCCAACTTTGTTGCGAAATCAACCTTAATTGAATCACACCAATGAAATAAAACAAAGATGTGTGGAGCAAAAGATAGTGGTAATCCTAGTTCTAAGTGTCTTCAAGCAATAACACACACAAAGAGCTTAATACAATGACACAAACACAAACCAAGCACAAAGATAAGCAAGCTTAAAGGAAATAAACAAACACACACGAGATGGTAACCCAGTTCGGTCCAATATGACCTACTCTGGGGGAGAGAGCAGCTCTCCAATCCACTATGAGAAGATGTTACAAGAGGT